>OBAA01001441.1_pt1 | contig 11961 bp, 13 predicted proteins | sample 1475961 | NCBI WGS metagenome assembly OBAA01 (sample SAMEA2579960, study PRJEB22360) | human gut metagenome | biome: human gut; feature: human-associated habitat; material: faeces | place: Denmark | collected 2008/2010 | reverse complement strand
CCCGCCGATGCGGGCAAGGTCATCAACGGCGGCCCGATGATGGGGCGCGCGATGGTCAACCTCGCCTCGCCCGTGACGAAGGGGTGCTCGGGCATCACCGTCATGAGCGGCCGCGACGCCCAGCGCCGCGAGGCCTCGCAGTGCATCAAGTGCGCCAAGTGCGTGGCTGCCTGCCCGATGGGGCTCGAACCCTATTATCTCTCGAAGATGACCCAGAAGAAAGGCTGGGAGGAAGTCGAGGCGCAGATGATCACTTCGTGCATCGAGTGCGGCTGCTGCCAGGCCTCGTGCCCCGCCTACCTGCCGCTGCTGGACTGGGTGCGCCTGGGGAAACAGACTGTCATGGGCATTATCCGCGCACGTGCCGCGGCACCGAAAAAGTAAATGGAAAAACAGAAAGATATTATGGCAAACAAACTTGTTGTTGCTCCCGCACCGCACGTGCAGACTTCGCAGTCGACGGCCAGGATCATGCGCGACGTCGTGATCGCGCTGATGCCTGCGCTGGTCGTCTCGGCGGTGGTGTTCGGGGTGGACGTGCTGCGTGTCACGGCGCTCTGCGTGGCGTGCTGCGTGTTGTTCGAGTACCTCATCCAGCGGTTCCTCGTCGGCGGCTCGCTGACAATCGGGAACTGGTCGGCCGTGGTGACGGGCGTGCTGCTGGCTTTCAACCTGCCAGCCTCGATTCCCTGGTGGATCGTCGTGATCGGCGCATTCGTCGCCATCGCCATCGCCAAGATGACCTTCGGCGGGCTGGGCAAAAATCCGTTCAACCCCGCGCTGGTGGGGCGTGTGTTCCTGCTGATCGCCTACCCGGTGCAGATGACTTCGTTCCCGATGCCGGCGAACGGAGCTTTCGACGCACTTTCGGGCGCTACGCCGCTGGCGGCCGTGAAACACGGCGCCGCCCCCGACGTGCTCGGTGTGCAGGAACTGCTGCTGGGCAATATGCCCGGCTCGCTGGGCGAGGTGGCGGCATTGGCCCTGATCTGCGGCTTCGTATACCTGCTCTGGCGCCGCGTCATCACGTGGCAGATTCCCGTGTCGGTGCTCGGTACGATGGCCGTATTCGCGTTTGTCGTGGCCCTCGCTTCGGGCAGTACCGGGGCGGTGCTGTGGCCGCTGTTCCATGTACTGGCCGGCGGAGCCCTGCTGGGCGCGATATTCATGGCGACGGATTATTCGACCTCGCCGATGACCGTCAGAGGGGGTGTGATCTTCGGCATCGGTATCGGCGCCATCACGATGTGCATCCGCCTGTGGGGCGCCTATCCCGAGGGTATGTCGTTCGCGATACTGATCATGAACGCCTGTGTGCCCCTGATCAACAAATATGTCAAACCCAAGCGCTTCGGCGTTAAATAGGAGGTGACGCAGTATGAAAAGTACACTTGTGAATATGACGGCCGTACTGTTCGGCATCACGCTCGTGGCTTCGGCCGGCGTGGGCGCCGTGAACATGATTACGGCCGAACCGATCGCCCAGGCCGAGCAGGCGGCGAAGGTCGAGGCGCTGAAGGTCGTGCTTCCGCCGTTCGACCAGACCGCACCCGAAGCGCTGACGATCGACGATATGCCGATCACGGTCTACACCGCAACCAAGGGAGGACAGGTCGCGGGTTACGCCGTGGAGTCGATGACCAAGAACGGTTTCGGCGGCGCGATCAGCATGATGGTGGGCTTCACGCCCGACGGTGAAGTGGTCAACGTCAACGTGCTCAGGCAGGCTGAGACCCCGGGGCTCGGGACGAAGATGGCCGACAAGGAAAATGTGCTGCTGGGGAGCATCCAGGGCAAGAAACTCGAAACGATGAAGCTCGTGGACGGCAAGCTGGCCGTGAAGAAGGACGGCGGCGACGTCGATGCACTGACGGCCGCGACCATATCCTCGCGCGCCTATGTCGATGCGATCAACCGCGCCTGGATGGCTTACAAGAGCGTAGCGACGGGTACGGCGCCGACAGACGTATCGTCGGGAGCGACTTCTGCGGCCGGAGATTCGGCAGAGGAACAAACCAACGGGCCGGCGGCTCAGGAAGGAGGGCAAAATGAATAAACTGAACATCATTCTGAGCGGCATCGTCAGGAACAACCCGACGTTCGTGCTGGTGCTGGGCATGTGTCCCACGCTGGGTACGACGACCTCGGCCGAAAACGGCATGGGCATGGGGCTGGCGACGATGGCCGTGCTGATCATGTCGAACCTGGTGATCTCGCTCATCAAGAACATCATTCCGGACAAGGTGCGCATCCCGGCGTTCATCGTCGTGATCGCCTCGTTCGTGACCGTGGTCGAAATGCTGATGAAAGCCTACACGCCGCCCCTGTACGAGGCACTGGGCGTCTTCATCCCGCTGATCGTGGTGAACTGCATTATTCTGGGGCGTGCCGAGGCTTTCGCCTCGAAGAATACGCCGCTGGATTCGGTGCTCGACGGTGTCGGGATCGGTTTGGGCTTTACGCTTTCCCTGACGGCCGTAGGTGCCGTGCGCGAGATCCTGGGCAGCGGCGCGATCTTCGGCATCAGCCTCGGAACGGCCGATTACATGCCGCTGATCTTCGTCCTCGCACCGGGGGCATTCCTGGTGCTGGGGTACCTCATGGTATTGTTTAATAAATTAGCCAAGAAATAGTTATGGAGCTTTCATATTTCGCAATCATCATCGGCGCCATCTTCGTCAACAACGTCGTACTGGCGCAGTTCCTCGGCATCTGCCCGTTCCTGGGCGTGTCGTCGAAGGTCGAGACCTCGATGGGTATGGGCGCTGCCGTAACGTTCGTCATGGCAATCGCCGCCGTGGTGGCCTGGCTGATCCAGGCTTATGTGCTCGTGCCGCTGGACATCGTCTACATGCAGACGATCGTCTTCATCCTCGTGATCGCCGCGCTGGTACAGATGGTCGAGATCATGCTCAAGAAACTCTCGCCTTCGTTATATCAGGCACTGGGTATCTTCCTGCCCCTGATCACGACCAACTGCGCCGTGCTGGGCGTGGCGATCCTGATGATCCAGAAAGAGTTCAACCTTTTGCAGAGCGTCACCTACTCGGTGGCTACGGCACTGGGATTCGCCCTGGCGCTGGTGCTTTTTGCCGGTATCCGCGAGAGGCTCGAATTCGAGGACGTGCCCAAGGCTTTCAGGGGCGTGCCTATCGCGCTGATCACGGCCGGTATCCTCGCCATGGCCTTCATGGGATTCTCGGGGCTGGTATAACGACGTCCCGCAATGCGAAACAGCCACCTTCGGAAATGAGGGTGGCTGTTTGTCCTTTGCAGTAATTGAGATGTTCCGTGAATTTCTCGATCCGGCCTGCTGCCGGCCCGGAAACGGGCAACAGCCTTTGGGGGATTCGCATTATTTCGGATTATTTTTGTCGGAATCGTTCGTTTCTTGCAGGCAAATAGTTATTTTTGCACAAATAACCGTAACTGAAATGGAGGATATCATCAAACTTCACGACAAAAAGTTCAGGATCATGATCCCCGCCGCCAAGATCGACGAGGCCGTGGCCGCCGTAGCCTGCCGCATCAACGAGGACTACCGTGACAAGCCGACGCCGTTGTTCGTGGGCGTACTGAACGGCTCGTTCATGTTCATGAGCGACCTGATCAAGAAAATCGAGTTCAACAACGAGCTGTCGTTCGTGAAGCTGGCTTCGTACGAAGGGACTTGCTCGACGGGGTGCGTGAAGAACCTGATCGGGCTGAACAACAGCATCGAAGGCCGCCATGTGATCATCGTCGAGGACATCGTCGACACGGGCGAGAGCATCGAGCACATGATCGGCGAGCTGAAGTCGCATAACCCTGCGAGCATCGAAGTCTGCACGCTTTTTTTCAAACCGGGTTCCTACCGCAAGCAACTGCCGATCAAGTACCGCGCCATGGAGATCGGCAACGAGTTCATCGTGGGCTACGGCCTGGACTACGACCAGTTGGGACGCAGCCTGAAGGATATTTACGTGGTTACCGAATAGATGGCTCTGAAGACCGATATCGAACAGCTCGACGGCGGGCGCAAGCTGCCCCTGGTCGAAGATTTCTACACGATCCAGGGCGAGGGCTTCCATGCCGGGAAACCCGCCTATTTCATCCGCCTGGGCGGATGCGACGTGGGATGCCGCTGGTGCGACGCCAAATACACGTGGAACCCCAGGCTCTATCCCCCGACCGACGTACGGACGGTGATCGACCGTGCTACGGCGTGTCCCGCGCAGGCGATCGTCATCACGGGCGGCGAACCGCTGCTTTATCCGCTGGGGGTGCTGACCGAAACACTGCACGCTAAGGGGCTGGAGATATTCCTCGAAACGTCGGGGACGCACCCCTTCTCGGGGTATTTCGACTGGGTGTGTCTGTCGCCCAAGCGGCAGCAAACGCATTAGGGTAGCGGCATCCGGTGTTTCTGCCCCAAACCGGGAACCACCCGCCGCTGGACGAGGCGTTCGGGAAGGCGCACGAACTGAAGGTGATCGTCGGGGACGAGGCTGATTTCGAATGGGCCGAGCGCAATGCCGCACGGGTGGGAGCCGGGTGCATCCTCTACCTGCAACCCGAGTGGAGCGTTGCGGAACGCATGATGCCCGCGATCGTCGAGTATGCGAAGGCGCATCCGAAATGGAATATCTCGATCCAGACTCATAAATACATGCACATACCCTAATGGGCTTCGAAGTAGGCAAAAAGTTCTGGATCGCCGCCACGGCGGTCATCGTCGTCGTCACGTTGTTCGTGGTGGGGCGGAACCTTTTGCATGCGGTGAAGATCAAGCGGCAGATCAACGCCTTGAACCGGGAGCGGGAGTTTTACCGGGCCAGGATCGAACAGGACAGCACGCTGCTGGAGCGCCTGCGCTACGACGACTATCTGGAGGAGTATGCCCGTGAAAACTATCACATGCAGCGCAGCGACGAGCATGTGTACATCATCAAGGAGTGATTTTACGATCCGTATGACTTGACGGCGACCCGGCGGGCTGCCGTTTTTTTGTGTTACAGCCGGGCCTGCCGGGATGCGGCCGTTTTCCGCCTGCTCGGTAAATCCGGGGTGGTGGCCGTTGCCAACACCCGGTCAGTAATGCGTGAACCCGTGCCAGTCCAGGGCCCGGGGCCGGCCGTTTTCGAGCCACTCCAATTTGTCGCTGTCCGTGATGTGGCCGACGGGGTGGAGCGGCGTGCCGAAGCGTGCGCGGAAATCGGCGGCGAGCCTGTGTCGGCCGTGAGCAGGAGCTTGTAATCCTCGCCCCCGCAGGCGGCTGTTTCGACGTCTGCCCCTTGGGCGAGGGGGATACGGCCGATGTCGATCGCGGCGCCTACCCCCGAACGCTCCATGATGTGGCGGATATCCGAGGCCAGCCCGTCCGAGAGGTCCATCATGGCGTGTATTTCGGGGCGTGCGCCGAGCCAGATGCCTTCGGCCACTTGGGGCTGCGGGTTGCGGTGGGCTGCGGCGGCGGGGGTGTCGTAGCGCCCGGCGAGGATGTCGCGCAGCCCGGCGCCCGAAAGTCCGAGTTCTCCGGCGACGAGTATTGCGTCGCCGGGGCGTGCCCCGCTGCGGCGCTTGATGTGTGCGTCGGCGATGCGGCCGATGGCCGTGACATTGATCGTGATGCCTGCCGCCGAGCGGGTCGTGTCGCCCCCGGCGAGCGTGACGCCGAACGCTTCGGAGAGTTCCCGGTAGCCGAGCATGAACTCTTCGGCCCATATACCGGCCGCGTCGGCCGGGAGCGACAGCGACAGCAGGGTGGCCACCGGGCGGGCGCCCATCGAAGCGACGTCGCTCAGGTTTACGGCAAGGGATTTGCGCCCCAGTTCGCGGGGCGAAGTTGCGGAATGCAGGAAATGGACGCCTTCGGCGAGCATGTCGGTCGTGAAGACCAGCGATTCGCCCTCCCCGACGGGGAGCACGGCGCAATCGTCGCCGATCCCTTCGAACTCGTTGTCGGGCAGGGCGGCGAAGAGTTCTTTTATGTGGTCTATGAATCCGAATTCGGTCATGGTTCTCGGGTGTGTCCGGCCGCGGCGCCTCGCCTGCCGGTGCGGGTTTGCGGGTTTTTCACATGCGGCCACCGCCCCGGGCGGGGGCCCCGCTTCGGGATGGGGTCGAAGCCTGTACGAACCGCGGCAGGGGCGTGGGCGGCGTTTGAAATCATTATTTAACGGGCGATGTCGAACAAAGGTATTAAAAATTCTTTAAAATCACTATCTTTGCCTGCGGATTGCGCCCGGGTATGCCGTGCGTGTCAAACAGTCTCGAAGATGAAGATATTGATTCTTAACGGCCCGAACCTCAATTTGCAGGGGCGGCGCGATACCGGGGTCTACGGCACCCGGACTTTCGAAACCTTTTTCGGGGAGCTCGAAGCACTCTATCCGGCCGTCGGGTTCGGTTATTTCCAGTCCAACCTCGAAGGCGAGCTGATCGACGCCGTACAGCAGGCCGACGGCACCTACGACGGTGTGGTGCTCAATGCCGGCGGATATACCCATACGTCGGTGGCGCTGCGCGATGCGGTGTCGGCGGTGTCGGTGCCGGTCGTCGAGGTGCACATCTCGTCGATCCTCGCGCGAGAGGAGTTCCGCCACGTCTCGCTCCTGGCTCCCGTGGCCGTGGGCTCGATCATGGGTTTCGGGTTGGATTCCTACCGGCTGGGCGTCGAGGCCCTGTTGCTCCGCGGCAGGGAGTAAGCCCCGGGTTCCCGGAGCGGCCCATTCCCCGGCCCGGTACGGGAGGGCGTGCGGAAGTTTCCCGGGGCTGTCCGCGCAGAGCGTGTGCAGGAGCGGCACCGGGCGTAACGTAAAATGTCGAAATACTAATATTTTAGCATCATACTTGTATGTATAGAATGAAAAAAACCAAGATCGTCGCAACAATGTCGGATTTCCGTTGCACCGAAGAGTTTGTGAAAAACCTTTTCGATGCCGGTATGGACGTGGTTCGTGTCAATTCGGCGCATGTCTCGGAAGAGGGCGCTACGCATATTGTCGAGACCGTACACCGCGTTAACCCGGCTATCCCGATCATGATAGATACGAAGGGCCCCGAAATCCGTGTCACGACGATCGCCGACGAGTACGGCAACAGCATCAATTTCCGGCCGGGCGACCGTGTCGCCGTGCGCGGCTCGGACGGCAGCGACAAGACGACCCGCAAGGTGGTCTACATGAACGTGCCGAACATCGTGGATGACATACCCGTCGGGGCGCGGATGCTCATCGCCGACGGCGAACTGGAGATCCGTGTCGTGGAAAAGACCGCCGAGGAGCTGATCTGCGAATTCGTCGTGGGCGGCGCCATGCGTTCGCGCAAGAGCGTCAACGTGCCGTCGGTGTCGATCAACCTGCCTTCGGTGACGGAGAAAGACCGCCGGTTTATCGAGTGGGCCGTGAAGAACGACGTGGATTTCATCGCACACTCGTTCGTGCGCAGCGCCAGGGACATCAAAGCCGTGCAGGACATCCTCGATGCCCACGGCAGCAAGATCAAGATCATCTCGAAGATCGAGAACCGCGAGGGGCTCGACAACATCGACGAGATCATCGAGGCGTCGTACGGCATCATGGTGGCGCGCGGCGACCTGGGGGTGGAGCTTCCCGCCGAGGCGATTCCCAATACCCAGCGGCGTATCGTCGAGAAGTGCATTTGCGCCAAGCGTCCGGTGATTATCGCCACTCAGATGCTCTATTCGATGGTCAAGAGCCCGCGTCCGACGCGCGCCGAGGTGAGCGACGTGGCGAGTGCCATTTACGAGCGCGTGGACGCCGTGATGCTGAGCGACGAGACGGCGATGGGCGACTTCCCCGTGGAATCGGTGGAAACGATGGCCCGCATCGCCCGCGAGATCGAACGCGACGAGACGCATTTCAAACCGATGATCGACATGGACATGGTCTCGGTGAACCACGAGATCACGGCGCAGCTGGCACGTTCGGCCGTGCGTGCCTCGACCAACCTGCCGATAAAATATGTGGTGCTCGACACCAAGACCGGCCGTACGGGCCGTTATCTGGCGGCATTCCGCGGGCAGAAAACCGTGATGGCCGTATGCTATCAGCTGCATGCGCAGCGTATCCTGGCCCTGTCGTACGGCGTGGTGCCGATCCTGCGCAACCAGGAGCTGAAGGACAGGTACCACTTCCTGATCGACGCGCTGGAGGTCATCGAACAGCACCAGAAGCTCGACGGGCAAGACCTGCTGGCAATCGTGGGCGGCAGTTTCGGCCCCGACGGCGGTGCGTCGTACGTCGAGATCGCCAATGTCCTCAATATCCGCAGGCGTAACGAAGAGATCGTTGCCGCGCAAAAATCTTAGGCGGTGGACGGGCAGCTCAGGGATAAGGTAGCCAGCGGCGTGGCGTGGAGCATGGCCGAGAAAGTCGGTACGATGCTTCTCCAGCTGGCCGTGAGCCTTACGATCCTGCGGCTGCTGAACCCCGCCATCATGGGTGTGATCGCGATCCCGACGGCCTTCCTTGCCGTGGCGATCGTGATTGCCGACAGCGGCTTTTCGCAGGCGCTGATCCGCAAGGGGACACCTACGGCCGACGATTACAAATCGGTCTTCGCCTTCAACGTCGGGGTTGCGCTCGTGCTTTACGGGGTGCTGGTAGCGCTGGCGGGGAGCATCGCGCGGTTCTACGACATGCCGGAAATCACGCGGATAGCACCGGTATTCTTCCTCCAACTGCCGCTGAGCGCCGCATGTGCGATCCAGAATACGATTTTTGTCCGGACATTCCGCTTCGCACTGCTCTCGAAGGTCACCTTCGCCTCGTGGTTCATCGCCGGGATGGTGGCTATCGGCCTCGCATTGGCCGGGTTCGGGATCTGGTGCATCGTGGTGCAGCGCGTATTGCAGGCCTCCGTGCGGGCCTTGCTGTTGTGGTGGCTGAGCGACTGGCGTCCCTGCGGGAAGTGCAGCCGGCGGCCGCTGCGCGAAATGGCGCCGTACAGTTTCAGCCTGCTGGCTACCGATTTCATCTCGACCCTCTATAACAAGGTGCCCCAGATATTTCTCGGGAAACTCTATCCGCAGGAGACACTCGGCTCGTACGAGCAGGCCGTCAAGCTGAAAGACCAGCCGGCGACTTCGGCCATGCAGGCCGTGCAGAACGTGACCTTCCCGGCGCTGGCCAAGATCAAGGACGACGCGCCGAAACTGGCCGAAAGTTACCGGCAGATCGTCATGGTCGTGGCCTATGCCATGTTCCCCGTGATGCTCGGTCTGTCGGCCATCGCCGAGGACATGTTCGCCGTCTTCCTGGGCGGGGAGTGGATGGCGACGGTGCCTTATTTCGAAGCGGTATGTCTGGCCGGGCTTTTTTACCCGCTGGGATTGGTGGCCTACAATGTGTTGAAAGTCAAGAGCGGCGGTGCGCTGATCGTAAAACTGGAGGTCGCCAAGAAAGTGATGATGTCGGTGGTGTTCGCCGTGACGATTCCGGTCAGCGTCCAGGCCGTCATCTGGGGGCTGGTGGTGATCGCCTTCTGCGAGATGGCGATCAACTTCTTCGCCACGACCCGTTTCACGTCATTCGGCGCAGGACGCTTCGTGCGCACGGTGCTGCCGATGCTGCTCGTGGCCGGGGCGATGTACGCTCTTGTGCGGGTTACGGCGCTGGCGGTGCCGGGCAATGCGTTGTTGCGGTTGCTGGCCGAAGTCGCCGCGGGCGTGGTCAGCTACGTCCTGCTTTCTGCACTGTTCCGGCTCGAGGCCTTCCGCGAGGTGGTCGCACTGGCCAGGCGCCAGTTCATCCGCAAATAGGCCGGCTGCCCGGGCTGGCCGTCACTGCCGGATATACACAGGAAAAACGTCCGCCGGATATTGATCCGGCGGACGTTTCTGTTGCGGCGCGGTTCCGTTTTGCAGCCCGGTTTCTGTTTGGCGCGCGGTTCGCCGTTTTGCACGGCGTATGCGGTGTCCGGGAGTTGCTGCCTTGGCGGTTGCTGCCGCATGGGCGGCTCCATCGCGTGCGCAGCTCCTTTGCCCGTCAGGCGTAGACCTTCGGGACGATGGTTCCGCGGAGGACGACCAGTGCGTTGGCGACCAGCGATTCGAGTTCGTTCTCGCCGGGGTAGACCGAAACGGGGGCGATGAACGAGCAGTGCTGTTCGATGTATCGCACGACGAACTCGTTGTGGGCGATGCCCCCGGTGAGGATGACGGCGTCGACCCGCCCGGCCATGGCGCCGATCTGCTTCGAGATGCCGTAGCACATGGCCTCGGCCACGAGCCGGGCTTTTTCGTCGCCCTGCGCGATACGCTCCGAGACCTGCATCATGGAATTGGTGCCCAGGTGCGCAACGAGCCCGCCTTGGCCGGCCAGCATTTTCTGGACTTCGCGGCGCGTGTAACGCCCCGAGAAGCAGAGGTCGGCGAATTCGCCCGCAGGCAGGCTGCCTGCCCGCTCGGGGGCGAAGGGACCGTCGCCGTCGAGCGCGTTGTTGACGTCGACGACACGTCCCTGTTTGTGCGCGGCGACGGAGATGCCCCCGCCCAGGTGCGCGACCACCAGGTTCGCCTTTTCGTAGACGATGCCGATGCGGTCGCAGTGCAGGCGTGCCGTGGCTTTCTGGTTGAGTGCGTGGAAGATCGACTTGCGCGGGCAGTCGGGATGGCCGCTCAGGCGTGCCACATCCTCCATCACGTCGACGACCACCGGGTCGGCGATGTAGGCTTTGACACCCGCCATGGCGGCGTTCTCGGCGGCAAGTAACCCGCCGAGGTTCGAGGCGTGTTCCATCGTGGCGTTCGTTAGGTCGCGCCGCATGGCTTCGTTGACTTCGTATACGCCGGCCGGGATGGGGCGTACGAGCCCGCCGCGTCCGATGACGGCCGACAGCTGCATGATGTCGAACCCGTGTTCGGACAGCGCTGTGAGGATCATTTCCCGGCGCCAGCCCAACTGGTCGATGATGTTGGTGTAACGTGCGATCTGTTCGGCCGTGTGGCGCAGGGTCAGATCCAGCGAAGGACGCTCCTCGTCATAGAGGGCGACCTTGGTGGACGTAGAGCCGGGATTTATCGCTAAGATTTTGAAGCCCATAAATTCGGTTCCGGTTAGTAGTTGGTAGGTTGGTGTAGGTGTGTGCCTATTGTTTGACGGCCAGGCAAGCCAGTGCGATCGAGTAGAGTTTGGTCTTGCTCGTGTCGCCGCGCGAGGTCAGTACGCAGGGCACCTTCGTGCCTGCGACCATGGCGGCCAGTTCGCCTCCGCAGAGGTGCGTCACCGACTTGAAGAAGACGTTGGCTGACTCCAGGTTGGGGAAAAGCAGGCAGTCGGGGTCGCCCGCTACGGACGAACCTTTGACTTTCTTGTGCTCGGCGACATCCTTGTAGAGTGCTACGTCGAGCGACAGGGGGCCGTCGATGATGACGTTGCCCAGCTGTCCGCGGTCGCCCATTTTGGCCAGCAGGGCGCCTTCGGTCGATGAAATGACGCTGGGGAGCAGCTGCTCGGAGGGGGCGATGCAGGCGATCTTGGGGGTTTCGATGCCCAGCAGGTTGGCGACTTTTGCAAGGTAGCCGATTTGCTTGATCTTCTGTTTGAAGTCGGGCAGCGGGATGACCGCGACGTCGGAGATGACCAGCAGTTTGTGGTAGCAGGGCATCTCGACGATCGACACGTGGCTCAGCACGCCCTTCGGGGGGAACAACCCGGCTTCCTTGTTGAGGATGCCGCGCATGTACTTGTCGGTCGAGACAAGTCCCTTCATCAGCACGTCGGCGTTGCCCGCCACGACGGCGGCCACGGCCTGCTGCACGCATTTCACGTCGCTGGCCTCGTCGACGATGTTGAATGCCTTGATGTCGATGTCGTTTTCGGCGCATACCTGCTCGATGACTTTCTTCTCACCGAACAGCGTGGGCTCCACGATACCTTCCTTGTAGGCTTCGTAGACGGCTTCCAGCGTATGCGAATCCTGGCCGTAGGCTAAGGGCCGCCGGTTTTCGACCGCGCA
>OBAA01001419.1_pt1 | contig 12230 bp, 8 predicted proteins | sample 1475961 | NCBI WGS metagenome assembly OBAA01 (sample SAMEA2579960, study PRJEB22360) | human gut metagenome | biome: human gut; feature: human-associated habitat; material: faeces | place: Denmark | collected 2008/2010 | reverse complement strand
TCGTGAAAGCTTTTTCCCCCTCGGGGGCCCCGCCGATGACGCCGATGGTCTGGCCGCGCTTGGCGGTGAAGCTGATGTCAGAGAGGCTGGGTGCGCCTGCGCCCTTGTAGGTCAGGCTCACATGGTCGAAGCGGACGGCGTCGCCGGCCTTTTCCGCCGGAACATTGCCGGTGAGCTGGGCCGGGAACTCCATGCCGGGCTTTGTATCCAGAACTGCCTGCACACGGCCTGCACAGGCCAGAGCCTTGCTCACCTGAACGATGAGGTTGGCCAGCTTGACCAGCTCGACCAGGATCTGGTTCATATAGTTGACCAGCGCGATGACGTCGCCGGAGGCCATGCCGCCGATGTTTATCTCGATGCTGCCTACATACAGCAGCGCCACGATGGCAAGGTTGATGATAACGTAGGTCAGCGGGTTCATCAGGGCGGAGATGTGGCCCACGTGGAGCTGCATTTTGGTCAGCAGCTCATTGGCGTCCTCGAAGCGGTCCACCTCGCTCTTTTCCTTGCCGAAGGCGCGGACGACGCGCACGCCGGTCAGGTTCTCGCGGGTGAGGCCAAGGACCCGGTCGAGGCGGGTCTGCACCGACTTATAAAGCGGACGGGTGATGACCATGACGCCGAAGACCACGACGCTCAGCAGCGGGATAGCCACCACGAAGATGAGGGCGGCGCGGAAGTTGACCGTAAAGGCCATGATCATGGCGCCAATCACCACGAAGGGGCTGCGCAGGAACAGGCGGAGGAAGAGGTTCAATCCGCTCTGCACCTGATTGACGTCGCTGGTCATCCGGGTGATGAGGGTGCTGGTGCCCATGGTGTCCATCTCGGAAAAGCTCAGCGTCTGGATGTGCTCAAACAGCGCATGACGCAGACCGGTGGAATAACCCACGGCGGCTTTGGCCGAGAAGTATTGGGCCGTCAGGCTGCACGTGAGGCCGACGATGGCCAGAAGCAGCAGGATGCCGCACCGCACGAGGATGTAGTGGAAATCGTGGGCCGCGATACCCACGTTGACGATGTCGGCCATCACAAGCGGCACGAACAGGTCAAACGTAGCTTCCAGCATCTTGAAAAGCGGTGCAAGCACGCTCTCGCGCTTGTAGTCGCTGAGATAGCGAAGCATTTTGTTCAAGGCTCGATACTCCCTTTCCTTCATACATTTAGTCGAGACGCTCCTTATTATAACGCACTCCCAGCAGGAATGCTATGTTTTTGCCGAAGAAAACCGGCTCTGGAAGCAGATTTCGGCTCCGGAGATTGAGAAAACCGGAAAATCCTGCTATACTGGAAGGGAATCTCAACGGAAAGAATGGTGGATGCAATGGCAAAAGATGGTGCGGCACGGCTGCGGCTGCGCCCGGTGGGCGCGGCAGACCGCAAAAAGCTGCCGGAATACGGGCCGCTGGGTACGGGCTGCCCGGCGATAGAGCGGGCTGTGGCAGCGCTCTATAAGGGCCAGAACGAGGAGAGCTTCTGGGCGCTGATGAACGCCATCAACTATGCCCTCGAGCTGGACACCAGGGTCCTGGTGCCGCTGGAAGCTGCGTCTGACCAGCCGGACGGGGCCGCCCCGTGGGCGGAGCATCCTGTCCCGGCGGAGAAAGCGAAAGACCTGCAGCCCTGGACCCTGCGTACCCAGAAGGGCCGGTGCTACCTGCCGGTGTTCACCTCCGTGAAGATGGCAGAGGCCGATAAAGGCACGGCCAGCCGCCCCATGGCGGAACGGCTTCTGGCTTCCGCCATGCAGATGGCGCTGGACTCGGACAGCATCGACGGCGTGGTCATCGACCCGTGGACCAGCTCTGCCACGCTGGACTGCTCGCTTTTGAACGGTCTGCTCCACGCAAGCCACGACACCGATGAGCCGGGCGAAGCGGAGCTGCGGGCCGGCAACCATGCCATGGCCGAGGAACGCTGGGACGACGCGATGCACTATTATCAGCTCTCTGCCGAAGAGGGCTGCGCCGAGGGCCTTGCCATGATGGGCGAGATGCTCTACGAGGGCCGGGGCTGCCGCAAGAGCCCTGCACAGGCCCGCAAGCTCTGGAAAAAAGCCGCCGACGCCGGCGATGTGGCCGCATGGGTGGCGCTGGGCGACGATGCCATGGTGCAGGGAAAAGGGGCCGGTGCGGCCCTGCGGGCCTACCGCAAGGCCCAGAAGCTCTGCGCCTCCACCCCCGACATCGCCTATATGCCGCAGGTCTGCCTGCGGGTGGCCCAGTATGAGACCCAGTATATCTCCCGCAAAAAGGCGCTGGTTCAGCTGGCTGAGGCGAAGCAGGGCTTCCTCGTCCGCAAAGAAGAGGGGGACCAGACGGCCCAGAGCTGGCTGGACGAGACGGAGGCCGTCATCCGCCAGCTGCTCGAGAGAGAATGAGCGGAAACACAAAATCTTTACAAATGCTCTAAGAAATCGTCATACGGAACCGATATGATATTGAAGGAAAAATATGCGCGTCGCAAAAACAGAGAGGACGACCAGAATGAGCAGAGTGATCGGTATTGACCTTGGCACCACGAACAGCTGCGTGGCAGTGGTGGAGGGCGGCAAGCCCGTCGTCATCACCAACGCGGAGGGAGAGCGCACCACCCCCAGCGTGGTGGCGTTCACCAAAGACGGCGAGCGTCTGGTGGGCGGCGCGGCAAAGCGCCAGCTTGCCACCAACTCCGGCCGGACGGTGTCCAGCATCAAGCGGCATATGGGCAGCGACTACCGCGTCCACATCGACGGCAAAGACCTGACTCCGCAGGAGATCAGCGCCATGATCCTGACCAAGATACGCCGCGACGCCGAGAGCTACCTGGGTGAGCCGGTGACGGAGGCCGTCATCACCGTCCCCGCTTACTTTGACGACAGCCAGCGCAAGGCCACCCAGGATGCGGGCCGCATCGCGGGCCTGAACGTCCTGCGCATCATCAATGAGCCTACCGCCGCCGCTGTGGCCTACGGCCTTGACAACGAAGCGCCCCAGAAGATCCTGGTCTACGACCTCGGCGGCGGCACCTTCGACGTCTCCATCATCGAGATCGAAGACGGCACCTTTACGGTGCTGGCCACCGGCGGCGATACCCGCCTTGGCGGCGACGACTTCGACCAGCGCATCGTGGAATACGCCGTGGCAGAGTTCAAGAAATCGGACCGCATCGACCTCTCCCGCGACCCCGCCGCCATGGGACGCCTGAAAGAAGAGGCCGAAAAGGCCAAGAAAGAGCTGTCCAGCGCCCTCTCGGCCCAGCTCAATCTGCCCTTCATCGCGGTGGGCAAGGACGGCCCCCACCACCTCGATCTGACCATCTCCCGCCCCCAGTTCGAGATGATGACCGGCGACCTGCTGGCACGGACGGTGGCCCCGGTGCAGAACGCACTGCGGGATGCCGGCATCTCGGCTTCGCAGCTGGGCAAAGTCCTTCTCGTCGGCGGCAGCACCCGGATGCCTGCCGTCGAGCGTCAGGTGAAGGAGCTGCTGGGCTGTGAGCCGAGCCACAGCCTCAACCCCGACGAATGCGTGGCGATGGGTGCCGCTGTGCAGGGCGGTCTGCTGCAGGGCGGCGGCAAGCTGGCTGGCGCTTCCGGTGCAGCGGCGCAGGGCCTTGTGCTGATGGACGTCACCCCGCTGACCCTCTCCATCGAGACACTGGGCGGCGTGGCGACCCCCCTCATCACCCGCAACAGCATGATACCCACCCGCAAGAGCCAGATATTCACCACGGCCCGCCCCATGCAGACCAGTGTGGAGATCAACGTCCTGCAGGGGGAGCGGCATTTCGCCCGCGACAATAAGAGCCTCGGCAAGTTCAAGCTGAACGGCATCCGGGCCAGCTTCTCGTCCAAGCCCCAAATCGAAGTCACCTTTGATATTGACGTCAACGGCGTCGTGAAAGTGTCGGCCAAAGACCTCGGCACCGGCCGGGAGCAGAACATCACCATCACCGGCAGCACGAACCTCTCGGAGAATGAGATCCAGCGCGCCATGGCCGACGCCGCCGCCTACGAGGCCGAGGACAGCCGCCGCAAAGAGCGGCTTGACCTCCACAATCAGGCCGAGGTGCTGGTCTACAAGGTAGACGAGTCCCTCTCCAAGTGCAAGAAGGAGCTGGACAAGGAGGAGAAGAACCGCATCAAGGCCGATGTGGCCAACCTCCGCCGCTGCCTGCGGAAGGATAAGCCCGAGAAGATGAACGAGACGGAGGAAGCGAACCTCCGTCAGGCCAAGAGCCAGCTCGAAGCATCCGCAAACCACCTGATGGTGCTCTATGCATCGGAGCAGAGCGAGAACGGCTCGGACGGGACCATTTGATAAACAGTAAGACCCCCGCTGCGTTTGCAGCGGGGGTCTTTTGCGTCTGAGGGAAAAGTATCGATGGAAAACAAAGAGGAGAGTGGGGAAAGCTTATCGGCCAACGATGAGGTCGCGGCGGCCGCGGAAGCCCACGGTGAGGTGAGCGCTGCTGCCGAGGTGGCGCAGAGTGACCCGGGTGCCGGGCTTCTGGCCCTGGCACAGCAGAGTCAGGTTCAGGGTGGTGGAAGTCTTGCCGGTCTTGAGCACCAGCGTGCTTACGCCCCGATTCATCAGGGTCTGCATGTCGAGGATGGTGGTGCGGAAGGTGGCGTTGTCATCGGGGGCGTCCAGCGTCAGCACGCGGCCTTCCTGACGGGCGGTGTAGAGCACCTGCTTGCCCAGCAGACCCTTGACGGTGTAGCGGGCTTCGCTCTTCTCCACCGGCGTGTCAGAGGGCAGAGGGGTCTCGCCAGAGATCATCATCACGTTGCCCTGAATGGGGTTCTCCACCGGGGAAGCGTAGCCGCCGTAGTTGGGGTCTACCTCCCCCACCGGAACGTCAGAGTGGAGAGCGATGTCACCCTGAACCATGACCTCGGACGACTGAGGGGGCAGATAACCGGCAACGGTCGTGTCCTCGGCGTCGGCGGCAAAGGCACCCACGCTCATGGCGGCGGTCATGGTCAGCAGCGCGGCAGCAGCGGCGGCGCGGCGGGCAGTGTTCTTGTTCAGCAGTCTCATAGTAGTATCCTCCTGTAGTTGTAGGGAGTTGACCTCTCCGTCAGCGCTGATGCGCTGCCGGAGAGGTTTATCCCAAATGCTTTTATCAGCGGTACGGCGTATCAGAAAACCGCCGTATCTGTAATGAATACGGATACGGCGGCTGGATTATTGCAGAGAGCCTATTTTAATTTTCGCTGGAATCTTTTTCCTCAAGGATAGCCATGAACTCGTCGCCGGTGATGGTCTCCTTTTCATAAAGGTACTTTGCCAGCTCGTCGAGCTTTGCGCGGTTGTCGGTGAGGATCTTGACGGCCTTTTCGTGCTGGGCCTTTACCAAGTCCACGACCCGCTGGTCGATCTCCCGCTGGGTCTGGGCCGAGCAGGCCAGAGAGGTGTCGCCGCCCAGATACTGGTTGTTCACCGTCTCCAGGGCCACCATGTCGAACTCTTTGCTCATGCCGTAACGGGTGAGCATGGCGCGGGCAAGCTTGGTGGCCTGCTCGATGTCGTTGGACGCGCCGGTGGTGATGGAGCCGAACACCACTTCCTCGGCGGCACGTCCGCCGGTGAGGGTGGCGATCTTATTTTCCAGCTCTTCCTTGGTCATCAGGTAGTGGTTGCCCTCTTCGACCTGCATGGTGTAGCCCAGTGCGCCCGAGGTGCGGGGGATGATGGTGATCTTCTGCACGGGTGCGGAGTGATTCTGAAGCGCCGCTACCAGTGCGTGGCCGATCTCATGGTAGGCTACGATGCACTTTTCCTTGTCGGTGAGGATGGAGTTCTTCTTCTGGTAGCCGGCAATGACCACCTCGATGCTCTCCTCAAGGTCTGCTTCCGTGACCGACTTGCGGCCGGCGCGCACGGCCCGCAGGGCGGCTTCGTTGACGATGTTGGCCAGCTCTGCGCCGGAGGCACCGGAGGCCATCCGGGCCACGGTGTTGAAGTCGATGCCGGGGGCAAGAGCGACTTTCCTGGCGTGGACCTTCAGGATCTCTTCGCGGCCCTTGAGGTCGGGCAGCTCCACAGGAACACGGCGGTCAAAGCGGCCGGGACGGGTCAGAGCCGGGTCAAGGGAATCCGGACGGTTGGTGGCCGCGAGGATGATGACGCCGCTGTTGCCCTCGAAGCCGTCCATCTCGGTGAGCAGCTGGTTCAGGGTCTGCTCACGCTCGTCGTTGCCGCCCAGCTGGCCGCTGTTGCGCTTCTGGCCGATGGCGTCTATCTCGTCGATGAACACGATGCAGGGGGCTTTTTCCTTGGCCTGCTTGAACAAATCACGGACTTTGGACGCGCCCATGCCCACGAACATCTCCACGAACTCCGAGCCGGAGATGGAGAAGAACGGCACGTTGGATTCGCCCGCCACGGCCTTTGCCAGCATGGTCTTGCCGGTACCCGGAGGGCCGACGAGCAGGATGCCCTTGGGCATCGAGGCGCCGATCTCTTCGTATTTCTTGGGGTCGTGCAGATAATCTACGATCTCCTGTAAGTTCTCTTTGGCCTCATCTTCGCCGGCCACATCCGCAAAGCGGATGCCGTGGGTGGACTGGACGTAGACCTTGGCGTTGGACTTGCCCACGCCGCCGAACATCATCGAGTTCGCACCGCCGGCCTTTTCTATGAGCTTTTTGTTCATGAGATTGCCCAGCCAGACGAAGAGGACGATGGGCAGCACAAAGCTCAGCAGAAAGCTCATCAGGGGCGAAGCCTGCTCCACGATCTCGCTGGAAAACTCGGCCCCCGCGTCGTAGAGGCGCTGGGTCAGGTCGGGGTCGTTCATCAGGCCGGTCTTGTAAATTTGCTTTTCGTCTTTATCGGTAAAGATGATCTGGTTCGATTCCACATCCACCCGGCCGATGTCTTTGTCCTCGGTCATGGACATGAAGGTGCCGTAGTCCACTTCTTTTACCTGCCGTTCGCTCATCCACGGCACGAGCACGAAGTTGAGCAGCATCAGCACCAGTAATACAATGGCGTAGTAAATAGCCAATGGCTTTTTGGGGGTCTTGACTTCTTTCATGGGGGTCCCTCCTTACGTTGCAAACAGCATACCACGACGCCATTTCAGAAACCAGCGTTTCGAGGCGAACTTTGCAAAAACTTCGCAGATTCTTAACAAAACCGAGGAACAAGGAGGCCGTCCGCTTGACAAATCGAATCACTTTGACTATACTGAACATACAAGAAGGTGCTGTCCGCAATGGTCAACTTCCCTCGGCTAAGTCAAACAATAAGAATGACCGCTTTGCTTGGTAGGCTGGGGCGGTCATTTCTTATTGTTATGTATCTCTTTGAAGATAGCCCATGAGATCTGAAAGGTAACAAAGACTGCTCCGCCCAGCAGGCCGAGCAATGCGATAGTTTCCGTCAGGGTCATAAGGCATCCCCCCTTTCGCGTTTGCGTCCGGGGGAAGCAACAATAAGGTTTCACACCCCCGGAAGCTTGCCGGGGAAGCTAGACCACCTTTTTATGCAGACAGCACCTGGATACCGCCGCTTCGGGCGGTATTTTTATTTTACCATAGTTGGTGATATAATACAACAAAAATAGAATCCACCCGCAAATTTTGAAAATTTATGCTGCTATTTATGTGAAATCGTTTCATTTTCATTGTGAGAAAAACTGCTTGACAGGGGCGGCGGGTTTTGCTAAAATGAGACCACTTTGAACAAAGCGCAAATGCGTTGACGGGGAAAAAACGATTTTCTTCTGCGTGCAGAGAGCCGCCGGATGGTGCAAGGCGGTGCAGAGGGTCTCGGTTACTGGCCCCTGAGCGGCAGGACTGAAGCAGACAGTAGGTCCTGACGGAAGCCCACCGTTATAAGGGCAGCGATTCGCCCTAAAAAGCCGATCGTGCAGAGCGGCTGTGCTTATGGCACAGCAAAGAGAGTGGTACCACGGGTGCCCTGTAACAGAAATTACAGGCTCTCGTCTCTCAGGGGATTTCGTCCCTTGAGAGACGGGAGCCTTTTCGTTTGTGGGAAACGGCCTCGCCCTCTCCGTCATTGCTTCGCAATGCCAGCTCTCCCAAAGGGAGAGGCTTTTGGCTCCCCCTTTGGGGGAGCTGGCGCGAAGCGCCTGAGAGGGCAAGGCTGTTTCCCCAGAAGTGCAAAACGTAAATCAATAGGAAACTGGAGGAAAACAAAATGATGGACGCTACCAAGTACGCACCGGGATATTACCCGGTCCCCGCCGGCTACGACAGCTGGGTCAAGAAGGACCACATCGAGAAAGCTCCCATCTGGTGCAGCGTGGACCTGCGCGACGGCAATCAGGCCCTTATCGTCCCCATGAGCCTCGAGGAAAAGCTGGAATTCTTCCAGATGCTGGTCAAAATTGGCTTCAAGGAGATCGAAGTCGGCTTCCCGGCCGCCAGCGAGACGGAGTACGAGTTCCTCCGCACCCTCATCGAGAAGAACATGATCCCCGACGATGTCACCGTGCAGGTGCTGACCCAGTGCCGCGACCACATCATCCGCCGCACCTTCGAGGCTGTCAAGGGCGCACCCCGTGCGGTCGTCCACTTCTATAACTCCACCTCCGTCGCCCAGCGTGAGCAGGTGTTCCACAAGTCCAGGGAGGAGATCAAACAGATCGCCGTGGACGGCGCAAAGCTGGTCAAGCAGCTGAGCGAGGAGTATGAAGGCAACTTCCTCTTCGAGTACAGCCCCGAGAGCTTCACCGGCACCGAGGTGGACTACGCCGTTGAGGTCTGCAACGCGGTCCTGGACATCATGCAGCCCACCCCCGACCGCCCCATGATCATCAACCTGCCGGTCACGGTCGAGATGAGCATGCCCCACGTTTACGCAAACCAGATCGAGTATTGTGACAAGCACCTCAAGTACCGCGACAGCGTCATCATCTCCACCCACCCGCATAATGACCGCGGCACCGGCGTCGCCTGTGCAGAGCTGGCCGTTCTGGCCGGCGCTCAGCGGGTGGAGTGCTGCCTCTTCGGCAACGGCGAGCGCACCGGCAACGTGGACGCTGTGACCCTCGCCATGAATATGTACAGCCACGGCGTAGACCCGAAGCTGGACTTCTCCGATATGCCCGCCATCTGCACCACCTATGAGCGGGTCACCCGGATGCACATCTACGAGCGCACCCCCTACGCCGGCCAGCTGGTGTTCGCCGCCTTCTCGGGCAGCCATCAGGACGCCATTGCAAAGGGCATGGCCTACCGCAAGGAGAAGGGCGGCCACCGCTGGACCTGCCCCTATATCCCGGTGGACCCCCACGACATCGGCCGCACCTACGACGCCGACGTCATCCGCATCAACAGCCAGAGCGGCAAGGGCGGCATCGGCTTCGTGCTGGAACAGAACTACGGCTACAATCTGCCCGCCAAGATGCGCGAGGCGCTGGGCTACAAGGTCAAGAGCGTGTCCGACCACAGCCACAAGGAGCTGAGCGCAGGCGAAGTGCTCCACATCTTCGAGGATACCTTCCTCAACAAGTCCAAGCCCCTGTCTGTCGTCGAGGCCCACTTCGCACAGGTCAACGGCATCACCGCCACCGTCACGCTGGATCTGAACGGCCGGCGCAAGGTGGTCACATCGGTGGGCAATGGCCGTCTGGATGCTGTGGCAAACGCTATCCAGAGCGCCACCGGCATGGACTTCCACCTGGAAACTTACTCCGAGCACAGTCTGGACGAAGGCTCCACCTCCCGCGCCGCTTCCTACGTCGGCCTCGAGTGGGGCGACGGCGTCGTCACCTGGGGTGCAGGCACCGATACCGATATTATCGTGGCCGGTATCCATGCACTGGTCAGCGCGATCAATAATAAATAAGAGAGTAAATAAAGGGCAGCTCTGCACAACCTCTCCGTCATTGCTTCGCAATGCCACCTCCCCTATCGAGGGGAGGCCTTGGCATTCCCCGCAAAGTAAACGGTTTCGCCAGAGGCTCCCCTACTAGGGGAGCTGACGCCGCAGGCGGCTGAGAGATTGGATAGAGGAGAGACTGACCATAGAGAACAAGCTACGATAAAAAGGAGAGTACCATCATGGGAATGACCCAGACGCAGAAAATTCTGGCCGCACACGCGGGCCTCGCCGAGGTCAAGGCAGGCCAGCTCATCAACGCCAAGCTCGACATCGTGCTGGGCAATGACATCACCACCCCCGTCGCCATCAACGAGTTCGAAAAGGCGGGCTTCAACGGCGTGTTCGACAAAGAGCACATCGCCATCGTCCTCGACCACTTCGTTCCCAACAAGGACATCAAGAGCGCGACCCAGTCCAAGCAGTGCCGCGAGTTCGCCAACAAGTACGACATCCTCAATTTCTACGATGTGGGCCAGATGGGCATTGAGCACGCTCTGCTGCCCGAAAAAGGCATCGTGACCGCCGGTGACTGCGTCATCGGCGCCGACAGCCACACCTGTACTTACGGCGCACTGGGCGCATTCTCCACCGGCGTTGGCTCCACCGATATGGCCGCCGGCATGGCTACCGGCATGGCATGGTTCAAGGTGCCTGCCGCCATCAGGTTCGTGCTGAACGGCAAGCTGCCGCCGAAGGTTTCCGGCAAAGACCTCATCCTCCACATCATCGGTATGATCGGCGTGGATGGCGCGCTGTATAAGTCGATGGAGTTCACCGGCCCGGGCGTCGCTTCCCTCTCCATGGACGACCGCCTGAGCATCTGCAACATGGCCATCGAGGCCGGTGCCAAGAACGGCATCTTCCCCGTTGACGACGTGACCAAGGCTTATCTCGAGGGCCGCAGCCAGCGCGAGCCGGTGTTCTATGAGGCCGACCCGGACGCCGAGTACGAGAAGACCATTGAGATCGACCTCTCTGCCCTCGAGCCCACCGTCAGCTACCCCCACCTGCCCGAGAACACCCACCCCGCCAGCGAGGGCAAGGACATCAAAATCGACCAGGTGATCATCGGCAGCTGCACCAATGGCCGCCTCGAGGATATGGAAGCCGCTTACAACATCCTGAAGGGCAAACACATCGCAAAGGGCGTGCGCGGCATCATCATCCCCGCCACCATGGCCGTGTACAAGGAGTGCATCCTCCGCGGCTGGACGACGGCCTTCATCGACGCGGGCTGCATCGTCTCCACCCCCACCTGCGGCCCCTGCCTCGGCGGCTACATGGGCATCCTCGCCGAGGGTGAGCGCTGCGTCTCCACCACCAACCGCAACTTCGTGGGCCGCATGGGCCACATCAAGAGCGAGGTGTATCTGGCTTCGCCCGCTACCGCTGCCGCCAGCGCACTGACCGGCTGTATCACCGATCCCCGCACGGTCTGAGAAAAGGAGAGTCACCCATGAACAACGCAAACGGTTCTGTTTTCAAATACCCGGATAACGTGGATACCGACGTCATCATCCCGGCCCGCCACCTGAACACGCAGGATGCCAGAGAGCTGGCCAGCCACTGCATGGAGGACATTGACAAGGACTTCATCCACAACGTCAAGGACGGCGACATCATGGTGGGCGGCTGGAATTTCGGCTGCGGCTCCTCCCGTGAGCACGCGCCGCTGGCCATCAAGACCGCCGGAATCTCTGTCGTCATCGCCAAGAGCTTCGCGCGCATCTTCTACCGCAACAGCATCAACATCGGCCTGCCCATCATGGAATGCCCCGAGGCCGTGGACGCCATCAGCGCGGGCGATACGGTCAGCGTGAATTTTGATACCGGCGTCATCACCGATGAGACCACCGGCAAGACCTTTCAGGCCGAACCCTTCCCGCCGTTCATCCAGAAGATCATCGCCGACGGCGGTCTGATGAAGTCGCTGACAAAGAAGTAAAGTTTTTGCTGTGAGTTCGCGCGCCGGTGGCGCGGGGGCAGAGCGCGGTTACGCGGGGCTAAGTTCTCTTTTGCGTGTCAAAAGAGAACCAGAAAAGCACCAGCGATTTCGACGCGCTGGACCCACGAGAAAGGGGCTGCTCGCCCCTTTCAGACCCCGAAGGAGTTGTCGAAACGGAAAAAAGCTAGTCGCTGCGCTTAACGCTTTTTTCTCGTTTCTCCGATTTGCTGCTCCGCAGCTGGTGTTACCTCTCTGCTGACGGTAACGTCCAGCAGAGAGGTGAAATCTTCGGCGGAGCCGTAAATGGGAGAAGCACAAAAAAATGCGTTTAGCGAAGCGGCTAGCATTTTTGGGCTTCGACCTCATCTTTGGAATTGTTAAGGGCGAGCAGCCCTTAACTCGTTGCGGGGAGAGTGGAGTCCAGAGGTAGGGAGGGGGGA
>OBAA01001412.1_pt1 | contig 12311 bp, 6 predicted proteins | sample 1475961 | NCBI WGS metagenome assembly OBAA01 (sample SAMEA2579960, study PRJEB22360) | human gut metagenome | biome: human gut; feature: human-associated habitat; material: faeces | place: Denmark | collected 2008/2010 | reverse complement strand
TCCCGAGTTGCGCGGCCGCCCAGCGCACACCCCGCCTGACGGCAGCCGTCGGCAACGCCGCTCACGATGGCCTCGATCTTCTGGGGTTCGTTATGGCCTACGGCGACATAGTCGAGGAACACCAAGGGCTCGGCACCCTGCGCCAGCACGTCGTTGACGCACATGGCCACGGCATCGACGCCGATCGTGTCGTGCTTGTCCATCTCGAACGCCAGCTTGAGCTTCGTGCCCACGCCGTCGGTACCGCTCACCAGCACCGGCTCCTTCACGTTCAGCGCCGAGAGGTCGAACATGCCTCCGAATGCACCGATATTGCCCATCACGCCCAGGCGCGAGGTCGATGCCACGTGTTTCTTGATGCGCCGCACCACTTCGTATCCAGCCTCGAGGTTCACACCGGCCTTCTCATAACTCTGTGCCATTATAATCTTCCTTTTAAAGTAGTCCTTAACATTTTACGTCTTTGTTCACCTCATCGACCGACTGGTACAACGCCGTGGGATAGTGCCCCGTGAAGCAGGCCATGCACAAATCCTTGCGGTTCCCCGCCCTGAGCAGCGCCCCGGGCGACAGGAACGCCAGCGAATCGGCGCATATCTCCGCCCGGACACCGTCCACCTCCTTGCGCGCCGAGATCAGCTCGTCGCGGGTCGAGGTATCCACCCCGTAGAAGCAGGGGTGCGTCATCGGGGGACTGGCAATGCGCACGTGCACCTCGGTGGCCCCCGCCTCCTTGAGCATCGTGACGATGCGGCGCGAGGTCGTACCGCGCACGATCGAATCGTCGACCAGCACCACGCGCTTGCCCTTGACGATCGTCCGCACGGCCGAGAGCTTCATGCGCACCCCTTTCTCGCGCAGCTCCTGCGAAGGCTGGATGAACGTACGGCCGATGTACTTGTTCTTGATAAGCCCCATTTCATACGGCAGGCCGCTCGCCTCGGCATAGCCCATCGCGGCGCTGAGGCTCGAGTCGGGAACCCCGACCACGATGTCCGCCTCGGCAGGCGCCTCGCCGAAGAGCAGGCGCCCCGACTCCTTGCGGTAGGCATGGACGTTGCACCCTTCGATGTCACTGTCGGGACGTGCAAAGTAGATATACTCCATCGAGCACATCTCGCAACGCTTATACTGCGAGAAATCGCGGCTCCGGATGCCCTCGCTGTCGATCGTGACGATCTCGCCCGGCTCGACGTCGCGGACGAACTCCGCACCCAGCACGTCGAAGGCACAGGTTTCGCTCGACACGACATAACCGTCGCCCAGCCGGCCGACCGACAGCGGCCGCAGGCCGTATTTGTCACGGCAGGCATAGATGCGATTGGCGGTCATGATCAGGAATGCAAAAGCCCCCTCGATCATGTTCAGCGCGTCGATGATCGAATAGATGCGCGGACGGTCGTGATACTTGGTCTCCTTCTTGATCAGGTGCGCCAGGATTTCGCTGTCCGAGGTCGACTGGAACAGGCTCCCCTTGTTCTCGAGGTAAATACGCAGCAGCGCCGAATTGACGATATTGCCGTTGTGCGCCAGCGCGAAATCGCCCGTGTTGTGGCGGAAAAGGAACGGTTGCACGTTCTCGATGCCACCACCGCCGGCGGTGGTATAGCGCACATGCCCGATGGCCATGTCGCCCTTGAGCGTCGAGAGGTTTCCCTCGCCGAACACCTCGGTCACCAGGCCGCCGCCCTTGATGCGGCGGAACGTCGCGTCCCGGTCGACGGTCACGATACCGGCACCCTCCTGTCCGCGGTGCTGCAAGGCATGCAGGCCATAGTAGGTCAGCGACGCTGCGTCCTTGACTCCGAAGACGCCGAACACCCCGCACTCCTCATGCAACTCGCGGTCGCTAATCTGCCCCATCACCATTACCCGACGATTTTCTGCAAACGTGCCAAAATCTCCTCGTAAGCCTCGCGCACCTTGCCCAGGTCACGACGGAAACGGTCTTTGTCGAGTTTCTCGTTGGTCGTCATGTCCCACAGGCGGCAGGTGTCGGGCGACACCTCGTCGGCGAGCACGATCTCCCCGTCCGACGTACGGCCGAACTCGATCTTGAAGTCCACGAGTTTGATGTTCATCTTGGCGAAAAGGTTGCGCAGGATCTCGTTGATACGCGAGGTCATGGCGTAGATCAGTTCGAGTTCCTCGTAGGTCACGGCACCCAATGCCACGGCGTGGTGGTCGTTGATCAGCGGGTCGCCCAGCTCGTCCTTCTTGTAGCAGATGTCGTAGATGACGTTCGACGGCTGCGTACCCTCCTCGATGCCGAGGCGCTGGGCCATCGAACCGGCGATGACATTGCGCACGATCACCTCCAGCGGGATGATCGTCACCCGGCGGCACACCTGGTCGCGGTCGTTGATCGTCTCGATATAGTGGGTCTTGACACCCGCCTTCTGAAGCTCCTTGAAAATCAGGGTCGAGATGGCGTTGTTCAGCACGCCCTTGTTTTCGATCGTGGCTTTCTTGATGTTGTTGAAAGCCGTTGCCGCATCCTTGTAGTGGATGATGATCTTGTCGGGATCGTCGGTGCGGAAAACCTGTTTTGCCTTGCCTTCGTAGAGCATTTCGAGCTGTTTCATGGTGTTTGTGAGTTTAAGTTTTATGTTGTACTAATTTTTGCGGAAATAGTCGACGGCATTGCGGAACAGCGACTGTTCCTTCTCGCCTGCGATATTTTTGAAGAGGTTTTTCTCGTAACGCTCCGTATGCCCCATCTTGCCGAGGATCTGGCCGTCACGCGACACCAGGCCCTCGATGGCATACGACGAACCGTTGGGGTTGTACGGCGCCTCGGCCGTCGCACGCCCTTCGGGATCGACATACTGGAAGGCCACCTGCCCGTTGGCGAACAGCTCCCGGGCAAGTTCTTCGCTCACGACGAACTTGCCTTCGCCGTGGCTGACAGCGATCGAGTGGATGTCGCCCAGGCCAAAGCCCGCGAGCCACGGGGAGTTGAGCGTCGAGACGCGCGTCGAGACGATCTGCGAAATATGGCGGTTGATGTCGTTGCGGAACAGCGTCGGCGAATCCTTGGTCACCATGCCCAGGCGGCCGTAAGGCAGCAGGCCGGATTTGACGAGCGCCTGGAAACCGTTGCAGATGCCGAGGATCAGCCCTCCGCGGTCGAGCAACGCATGGATTTCATCGCGTATATCCTTATTGTTGAGTACGTTGACGATAAACTTGGCGCTGCCGTCGGGTTCGTCGCCCGACGAGAAGCCGCCGCTCAGCACGAAGATATGGGCGCGGCGGATATGTTCCTTCATTTCGCGGATCGAACGCAGGATGTCGTCGCCCCCGAGGTTACACAACACGCTCATTTCGACCTCGGCCCCGGCCTTGCGGAATGCCTTGGCCGTGTCGTAGTCGCAGTTGGTGCCCGGGAACACGGGGATATAGACCAGCGGATGTTCGACGGCTTCGCCCCGATAGGCGAAAGTCCGGGGTGCGGGCTCCGAGGTCATCACCCCGGCATGGTTCTCCCCCTTGTCGGGGTAAACGGCCGCGAATTTCTCGGTATTGGCCTTGTAGAGGGCGTCGAGCGGCATTTTCACGCCGTTGACGGTCAACGCCCCATCGGCTGCGGTCATCCCCAGCAGCCCGGCCGCAGGATGGGTCAGTTCGACGGCGCTCTCGACAAGGATCGAACCATAGGCGTATCCGAAGAGTTCCGCCTCGTCCATCTCCACCTCGGCGCCGATGCGGTTGCCGAAAGCCATCTTGGCAAGACCTTCGGCGACACCTCCGAAGCCCACCGACCATGCGGCGAGGATATTGCCGCGTTCGATATTTTCGCTGACGAAGCCGAAGTTGTCCTTCAGCTGCGCCGTGTCGGGCATATGGTTCTCCCTGGGCGTATGGCGCACCAGGTAGATACGGTTGCCGGGCTTCTTGAAATCGGTCGAAATGACCGTCCCGGCATTCACCGTCGTGATGCCGAAGGCCATCAGCATGGGCGGGACGTTGATATGCTGGAACGTGCCCGACATCGAGTCCTTGCCGCCGATCGAGGGCAGGCCCAGTTCGACCTGCATCTTCAGCGCGCCGAGCAGGGCACCCAGCGGCTTGCCCCACGAACGGGGATCGCGGGTCATGCGTTCGAAATATTCCTGGTATGAGTAACGCATCCTGTCATAACGCGCGCCCGCAGCCACGACCTTGGCAGCAGCTTCGACGACGGCATACGCAGCACCGTGGTAAGGGCTCCACGAGGCCAGGTAGGGATTGTAGCCGAAGGCCATGATGCTGGCCGTGTCGGTGTAACCGTCGGTCGGGAGTTTCTGCACCGACACCTGCGTTTCGCTGCCCTGCGTGCGGCCGCCGAACGGCATCAGCACGGCGGAACGGCCGATCGTCGAATCGAACATTTCGATCAGGCCGCGCTGCGAGACGACATTGTTGTCGCGCAGGTTCTCCTCGAAGCGTTCGGCAAACGTCGCGCCCACGACCTCACGGGCAAAGGGATCGCGGTTCTCCACCTCACCGATCATGGCTTCGGCATAGTGCTTCGCCCCGGCGCTGTCGATGAATTCACGCGCGAGGTCTACGACTTTGCGCCCTTTGTTGAACATCCGCATACGGGCCGTATCCGTCACGTCGGCCACCTCGACCGCCTCGATATTCTCCTCGCGGCAGTAGCCCATGAATTCGGCGACGTCCTTCGCCTCGACGACTACGGCCATGCGCTCCTGCGACTCGCTGATCGCCAGTTCCGTGGAATTCAGGCCGCTGTACTTGGTCTTCACGCGGTCGAGATAAATATCCAGCCCGTCGGCCAGCTCGCCAATGGCGACGCTGACGCCGCCGGCGCCGAAGTCGTTCGATTTCTTGATGAGCCGCGTCACCTCGGGGCGGCGGAACAGGCGTTCGAGTTTGCGCTCCTCGGGGGCATTACCCTTCTGCACCTCGCTGCCGCAGGTTTCGAGCGACTTGGTGTTGTGTTCTTTCGACGAACCCGTGGCGCCGCCGATGCCGTCACGCCCCGTGCGGCCGCCCAGCATGACGATCTTGTCGCCCGGGACGGGTTTTTCGCGGCGGACGTTTTCAGCCTTCACGGCACCGACCACGGCACCGACTTCGAGGCGCTTGGCCACATAGTCGTCGTGGTAAATCTCGCGCACATGGGTCGTTGCCAGCCCGATCTGATTGCCGTAACTGGAGTAGCCCGTGGCGGCCTTCTTCGAAATGACGCTCTGCGGGAGCTTGCCTTCGAGCGTATCGGACACCTTCTGGTAGATATTGCCGGCACCCGTTACACGCATGGCCTGGTAGACGTAGCTGCGCCCCGACAACGGGTCGCGGATAGCGCCGCCCAGACAGGTCGAAGCGCCGCCGAACGGCTCGATCTCGGTCGGGTGGTTATGGGTTTCGTTCTTGAATTGCAGGAGCCACTTCTCGGTCGCCCCGTCGACATCGACATCGACGTATACCGAGCAGGCGTTGTTCTCGTCGCTCACTTCCAGGTCGTCCAGCAGCCCTTTCTTGCGCAGGTAGCGGGCGCCGATGGTCGCCATGTCCATCAGGCAGATGCTCTTGTGCTCGCGCCCCAGTTCGCGGCGGATGCGCAGGTAGAGGGCCAGCGAATCCTCGATCTCGTCCTTTACGAACGATTCCTCGACCGTGATGCCCTCCAGCTCGGTGGTGAAGGTCGTATGGCGGCAGTGGTCACTCCAATAGGTGTCGAGGATGCGCAACTCGGTCTCGTAGGGGTCGCGCCCCTCGGCACGGAAATATTTCACCACCTCGCGCAGGTCGTCGGCATTCATCGCCAGCCCGTACCGCTTGCAGCAGGGTTCCAGTCCGGCGTCGGTCATCTTGGTGAAGCCTTCCAGCACGGCAACGGGCTTCACCTCGGCCTGTTCCATGTCGGTCAGCACGTCCAGATTCTTCTCGCGCGACTCGACCGCGTTGATATAGTAATGGCGGATGCGCGCCAGGTCTTCGTCGGAAACGGCATCGTCGAACAGCAACAGCTTCGACGAGCGGATGCGCACCTGGGCCGACGGGTCGATCAGCCGCACGCAGTCGACGGCCGACGCGGCACGTTGGTCGAACTGGCCGGGGAGGTACTCCACGGCGATGTATTTCCGTCCCGCCAGGTCGCACGAATCGGTCACGCTGTCGGTTACCACTTCGCCAAAGACGCTGTAACGGCTCTTTTCGAGCAGCTCTCGGCTGAACCCGAACAGGTCGTAGACGTTGAGCAACCGCAGGCTGCGGATGTCCAGGTTCAGATTGGTGTTCAGCTCCCGGCGCAGGCTGTCGGCCTCGACCCGGAAACGGGGATGTTTCTCAACAAAAATCCGGTAGTTTTCCATGTTATTTCGTTTGCACTTATTTTACGAATCTGTCGGCCCACGCGGCACCGTATTCCCCGGCGTCCATCCCGACGAAGGTGATATGCCCCATCTTGCGCTTCGGACGGCTCTCGGTCTTGCCGTAAAGGTGGACATGGACACCCGGGCGGTTTTCGGCGGCGATTCTCTCGGCCGCTTCGAGATCCTGCCCCAGGATATTCTTCATCACGGTCGGCGCCACGAGCTGCGGCTCTTGCAACGGTTCGCCCAGCAGGAAGCGCACCAGCTCGCGGAACTGGTTGGTCGTGCACCCCTCGATGGTATAGTGCCCCGAATTGTGGGGCCGCGGCGCCATTTCGTTGAAATAGAACTCCCCGTCGCGGATGAAGAACTCGATGGCGAGGATCCCGCGGTAGCGGCAGGATTTCATGAACCGCTCGCCGGTCGCAGCCATGCGGCTGCGCAGGCCGTCGTCCATCCCCTCGGCGGGGACGAAGCACAGGTCGAGGATGCCGTCGCGGTGGACGTTCCGCCCGATGGGGAAATGGATGACGCGCTCCCCGTTCGAGACCATCACGATGCTGGCTTCGAAATCGAACGGCACGAACGCCTCCAGGATGCAGGGTACGGAGAGCATCGGCAGCGCACGCGGCACGTCGGCCTCGCCCTTCAACACCAATTGCCCGTGGCCGTCGTATCCCAGCGTACGGGTCTTGAGCACCGCCGGGAATCCGATCTCGGCCAAGGCGGCACGCAGCGACGCCTCGTCGTCCACGGCGGCGTACAGGGGCGTCCGCAGCCCGTTGGCGCGGGCATTGTCCTTCTCGCGCAGGCGATCCTGCGAATCGTAAAGCGGGCGGAAACCCTGCGGGATGTTGTATTTCTTTTCCAGCGGGATCAGCACGCTGCCCGGGACGTTTTCGAATTCGTAGGTCACCACATCGCTGCGGCGGCAAAGCTCTTCGAGCGCCGCAGCATCGTCATACGCCGCCACGATGTGCCCGTCGCTCAGCGCGAACGCGGGGGCGTCGGGCGCAGGGTCGAGGCACAGCGTGCGCGCCCCGAGCAGGTGCGCCTGCTCGACGATCATCAGCCCCAGCTGACCGCCGCCGATGATACCGATCGTTTTCGTTTTCTCTGCCATAGCCGCCTCCCCTGCCGGATTAAAGTTCTGCCGCCAGTACGTCGGCGGTCTGTTTCGCACGGAACGCTTCGAGCCGGGCAGCCAGCTCCGCATCCTGCAGTGCGAGGATCGACACGGCTATCAGCGCCGCGTTCTTCGCCCCGTTGATGGCCGTCGTCGCCACCGGAACGCCCGCAGGCATTTGCACGATCGAAAGCAGCGAATCCAGCCCGTTCAGGGCGCGCGACTTCACGGGGACGCCCACCACGGGGAGCGTGGTCATCGAGGCCACCATGCCCGGCAGATGTGCGGCACCGCCCGCACCGGCGATAATCACCCCGATACCGCGGCTTTTGGCCGTCTTGGCATATTCGCACAGCAGGTCAGGGGTACGGTGGGCGCTCACCACGCGCTTTTCGAAATCGACACCGAATTGTCCGAGCATGGCAACGGCATCGGCCATCACCTCATAATCGCTCACCGAGCCCATAATAACACCGACCTTCATACCTTTGGTTTTAAGTTTGAAAAAAAGACAGACCGCCACGACACGTATGTCATGGCGGTCTGGTATCTATCTGCGTATTCCGCTCCCGGACACCTGCTGCCCTTGCATCTGCGTACTCCGATCCTGCTGTCGGCACGACGACGAATAGAACGCAGCGGCCTGGCCCTGCTGTTTCTTACGTTCGCGTTGGTCGATTCTGTCGGTAGATGTCATGGGGAGGTGTTCGGATTAACCTAACAATTGTCAAAACAACGTTACAAAAGTAGCGCTTTTCAGCCGATTTACAAAATCCCCGGGCATATTCTATTGACAAATTATCGACATTTCGGGATTCCGGCAAAAACAAAAAATCCGCCGCAGCCGGAACCGGCCGCGGCGGATTGACATCGGTTCAACCCGTCCGTGCTATTCGCGGCTGAACGAGTAAGGGGCATCCCCGGGCTCCGTACCCCGCGTGTAATCGGGTTCGGGACGCATCGAGAAGCGGACGCCGGCACCCTTCACGAGGTCGGAATGGCGCAGGAAATTATGCGTATAGGATTTCCCGTCGAACTGCACGGCTCCGATATAACGGTTCTCGGGGCTGTTGTCCGGCGCTTCGAGCACAATCTTATTCCCGTTTTCGAGGTTCACGACGGCCTTGCGGAACAGCGGCGAACCGACGACGTATTCGTCCGAAGCCGGGCAGACGGGATAGAACCCCAGGGCGGAAAAGACATACCAGGCCGAAGTCTGGCCGTTGTCCTCGTCGCCGCAATAGCCGTCGGGACGGGCCGAATAGAGGCGATCCATCACCTCGCGCGCCCAGTACTGGGCTTTCCACGGGACACCCGCATAATTATAGAGGTAGATCATGTGCTGCGCAGGCTGGTTGCCGTGGGCGTAGTTGCCCATGTCGGCCACCTGCATCTCGGTGATCTCGTGGATGCGGAATCCGTAGTAGCTGTCGTCGTAGATCGGCGGCACGACGAATACCGAGTCGAGCATCTGGACGAACTGCTCCCGGCCGCCCATCAGGTCGACGAGCCCCTCGACGTCGTGGAATACCGACCACGTATAATGCCACGAATTGCCCTCGGTGAAGGCGTCGCCCCACTTGTAGGGGCTGAACGGCGCCTGGAACTTGCCGTCCCTGAGGCGGCCGCGCATCAGGCGGGTCTCGGGGTCGAAGACATTGCGGTAGTTCCGGGCACGCGCCGCCCACTTGTCCAGTTCGGCTTGGGGACGGTTCAGTTTCCTGGCGACCTGGAGGATACACCAGTCGTCGTAGGCATATTCGAGCGTGCGGGCCACGTTCTCGGGAATGTTCACGTCGTAAGGGATATATCCCAGCTCGTTGTAGTACTCGTGTCCCCAGCGTCCGGTCGACGCAACGGTCGGGTGCACGTGCTCCGTGGCATACACCATCGCATCGTAGAGCACCCCGAGGTCTTTGTCGTTCGTGCCCTTCACCACGGCATCGGCAACCACCGAAGCGGAATTGTTGCCCACCATGCAGCCGCGGTGCCCGGGCGACGCCCATTCGGGCAGGAAACCGCTCTCGCGTGCCGCGTTAGCGAGTCCCTGCTGGATTTCGGCGTTCACGGAGGGGTAAACGAGGTTCAGCAGCGGGAAAAGGCTGCGGAAGGTGTCCCAGAACCCGGTGTCGGTATACATGTAGCCGGGGAGCACCTCGCCGTTGTAGGGGCTGTAATGCACGACCTCGCCCTGGTCGGTCACCTCGTAGAACTTACGCGGGAAGAGCACCGACCGGTAGAGGCACGAATAGAACGTACGGTACTGGTCGTCCGTACCGCCCTCTACCTCGATGCGTCCCAGCACATCGTCCCAGCGCGCCTGCGCCTTGGACTTCACCGTTTCGAAATCGTCGCTACCCAGTTCCCGGAGGTTCTGCAGCGCCTGTTCGGGAGAAATGAACGACGACGCCACGCTGGCGCATATCTGCTGGCCGCGGCGGGTCGCGAAATGCACCTTGGCCACGGCATGTTCGCCCGTGACGGACTTCTGCCCTTCGGGATAGAGCAGGTTGCTGCCGGGTTTGTATCCGCCGGGGGCATCGGTCAGCTCGATGGCGCTGAACGGCGTATCGAAGCGCACGACGAACCAGTTGCGGAAATTCTCCGGCACGCCACCGCTGTTGCGCGTGGTGTAACCGACGATCGTACGGTCGTCGACCATCCCGACCTGCGAACCACGGTCGAAGGCGTCGATCACCACACCCGACTCCTTCGAGTCGGGGAAGGTGAAGCGCATCATCGCGGCACGGTCGGTCGGCGTGATCTCCACGCGGATGTCATGGTCGGCGAGGTAAGTCTTATAGTAATAGGGTTTGGCCACTTCGGACTGGTGCGAAAACCAGCTGGCGCGCGACTCCTCGTCGAATTTATCCTCCCCGCGCACGGGCATGAGCGAGAACTGGCCGTAATCGTTGATCCACGGCGAAGGCTGGTGGGTCTGCTTGAACCCCCGCACCTGGTGCGCCCCGTAAGTATATGCCCAGCCGTCGCCCATCTTGCCGGTCTGGGGCGTCCAGAAATTCATGCCCCACGGCAAGGCGATGGCCGGATAGGTATTGCCCGTCGAGAGCGAAAAATCCGACTGCGTACCGACCAGCGTCGAAACGTACTCCGAAGGACGGAGGCGCTGCTCCCCGGCCGAAGGACATGTGCACGAAGCGAGTGCGGCGGCGCAGAGGGCGGCAAATGCGATATATCCTTTTTTCATGGCCTTCCGATGTTTAGAGTTCATACCACACTGCGGGTTCGGCACCCATCTCGAATTCGAGCACACCGCCCGCGGCGATGTCGTCGAAGGCAATATAGGGTTTCGTATACGGCTTGCCATTGAGCTTCACCGCCTGGATGTATTTGTTCGCGGCGGAATTGTTATGCGCCGTGACGGTCAGCACACCGTCGCGGACACGCACTTCAGCCTTGTCGAAGAGCGGCGAGCCGAAGAAATAGCGGCCCCCGGCGGGTTCGACCTGGTAGAAACCCAGCGACGAGAGGACGTACCATGCCGACATCTGCCCCACGTCCTCGTTGCCCGAAAGCCCGTCGGGCCGGTCGTGGTAGAGCGTCGTCAGTATCTCGCGCACCTTGTCGGCGGTCTTCCACGGCTGACCGATCATCGTGTAGAGGTAGACGACGTGGTGGCTGGGTTCGTTGCCGTGGGCGTACTGACCGATCAGGCCCGAGATGTCGGGCGAGGCGGCTCCCTCGAGCACGGAGCTGACGACGAACAGCGAGTCGAGTTTCCCGGTGAAGGCTTCCTTGCCGCCGAAACAGCCGATCAGCCCCTCGACGTCGTGCGGCACGAGCCATGTGTACTGCCATGCGTTGCCCTCGCAGTAGTCGTCGGCGCGGTGTGTCGAGCGGAACGGATTAAAAGGCGTGCGGAACCGGCCTTTCGAATCGAGGCCGCGCATGAAGCGGGTCTGCGGATCGAAGAAATGGCGGTAGGATTTGCTTCGTTCGAGGAAATGGTCGTAATCCGCGGTCTTGCCCAGCTCTTTGGCGACCTGTGCCACGGCCCAGTCGGCGAGGGCGTACTCCATGTCGTAAGCCACCGCCTCGTTGAAGAGGTCGCAGGGGATATAGCCGTATTTCATGCGCAGATCCATACCCCGCTCGCCGAGCATCGCCGACTGCTTGAGCGCCTCGTAGGCCTGCTCCCTGTCGAAGCCGCCGTAGCCTTTGAGCACGGCGTCGGCCAGGGCCGGGATACCGGGATTGCCGACCATGCAGTCGGTTTCGTTACCCATCAGGTGCCATACGGGAAGCTTGCCCTGCTGCCGGTAGATATGGAGCATCGTATTGGCGATGTCGGGCATCTTCTCGGGGTGGAGGATCGTCATGAGGGGCTGGGCGGCGCGATAGGTGTCCCACAGCGAGAAAGTCGTATAGTTCACGAACGGCGCGGCGCGGTAGATCTTGCCGTCGGAACCGCGGTAGTCGCCGTTCACGTCGCAGAATTCGGACGGGGCGACCATCGTGTGGTAAAGCGCCGTATAGAAAATGCGGCGTGCGGCGTCGTCCGAAGTCTCGATGCGCACCTTCTGCAACTCGGCGTTCCACGCCCGGTCGGCGGCTGCGGCCGTCGCTTCGAAGTCCCAGCCGGGAAGCTCGGCCTGCATGTTCAGGCGTGCATTCTCGATGCTCACGGGCGAAATGGCGACCTTGACATAGATCGTCTCTCCGGCCGAAGTGTCGAAACCGACCCGGCCGTAAAGGCGCTCCGCCCTGAAGCTGTCGCCTTCGCGCAGGCCGCCGTCCTCGCCGCCCTCGTAAATGGCTAGCGACTTGAAGGGTTTGGAGAATTCGGCCGTGAAATAGACCCGCTGGTCTTTCGCCCAGCCCGTCGAGTAGCTCGTATTTCA
>OBAA01001408.1_pt1 | contig 12352 bp, 10 predicted proteins | sample 1475961 | NCBI WGS metagenome assembly OBAA01 (sample SAMEA2579960, study PRJEB22360) | human gut metagenome | biome: human gut; feature: human-associated habitat; material: faeces | place: Denmark | collected 2008/2010 | reverse complement strand
GTGCATACGATTTGCATACAAAAATAGAGATTATCGGAAAACGATGCAAATTATTGAGACTGAAAATTTGCTAAAATGCACTATAATACAGAGATTTGCGTATATAGACCAAATAGTGGAAAATAAATAAAAATGGGCTTATTTTAACACCAAGTAAAGCGATACTATTTTTAAATAGTTTCACCATTAAAATAGTCTAGCATATTCTAACACATGGCATATTGAGTATGAAAGCAACCTTCTCTATCTTATTCGCTACATTCCCCACTCCTATCGCACAATGATGTGAAGGACCAGCCTTACTCCATTTATTCATAAAAACACGAGCACCACAAGAAAAGCGATACCGACTATTAGTATTACCTATTTGCAAAATAGGACCTTCTACAGACTCTCCTTCAGCTACCAGCAAAAAAGGTCCTTCTTTTCCTTCACATACAGAAAGAAAAGTAACATCACCCCGCTTTACTGTCATTTGTATAGAAAGGCCCTTACCTGGTTTACCATGATAAACAGGAAGTGGAACCAATTTCACTTTACTTTCCGCCATTGCCGGATGAGCAGGACCGTCATGTCCCCACATTACTATATCATCTTCAAAATCCATTGCATAAGGTTCTGAAAAAGAGCCGCCAACGCCCAATAATGACATTATTTTCATAGCTTGTACATTCTTGACTTCACATTCTCCCGCTATAGGAATATCATATCCTGTTAACAAAGTATTTCCCGCAATAATTGAAGTTATAATATTTTCATATTCATTTCCGGAAGTCCCCTCATAATAATAAGCCATTGAACCTAAATTATGCTTCTCAATTAATTTATCAAGTGCTACAGAAGTCCTTGCAGCACGATCCAATTCATACTCTTCACACTCTGGCGCAACTTCAAATTTCTTTTCAAACTCAATACGTTTAAGTTTTAACTCTTCCTCTGTTACACTATCACGAAGCATCTTCAACTCACACATTTCCAACTGTTCTATATGAGTTCCAAAAATGGCAGATTGCATAGTCGTATCTGTATACACATCCAACATTCCACAATAATAATGACCAAGAATGCCTAATCGATTTCCACGCATACCTTTAACAACCCGTGCCGCATCTATCCAGTCTGCTATCTCCGTCCATACTTGTTCCTCATACAAATAACCAGTTATGATGTCATAACGAATATCTGCCCGATTAAACACACAAGCAAATTCAGGAGTAGAACATGCCTGACAATGAGCCAACCATTCGCCTGTCATCTTTCCACGGTCGTCCATACTATTTATATAGCTATAATCTATGGCTGGTACAGGTTGCACATCAAGTAAAACAACTGGAACTTTAAGACATCGAACAATAGGTAGAATAGTAGATGATAAAGCATATGTAGAAATAAATATAAAAATGATTTCCACATCACTATTTTTTAGTTTTTGGGCAGCTATTGTTGCTTTTGTCGATGTATCGACCATACCAACATCTATAACTTCAGCACACAAACTGGTTAACTTCCCATTAATATCCTTTTGATACTCCATTAAACGTTGAAGAAGTCCATCAAATTGTCCCCAATATGTATCTAGACCAACTCCAATAAGCCCGACTTTCACTATATCTTTTTTTCCCTCCATATCTATATTTTTTTTTTAAGATATAGCAAAATTAGCCGAATTAAAGAAAAGTGCACTTTACAATCTGGCAAAACACCTTTATTTTTTGAGACATTATTCTCTAAAATCACTAGGCCTTTTTCCTGTTTTTTTTTTAAATTGAGTAGAAAAATAATCAGGTGAATCAAAATTTAAGACATAAGCTATTTCTTTAATAGACATTTGAGTAGCCCGAAGCAATTCTTTAGCCCGCTGCAATTTTATATCCTGGAAATAAGATAAAGGAGAAACACCTGTATACTCCTTGAATAATTTACGAAAAGAAGAATAACCGATCCCCAATTCTTCGGCTATATCTTGGATAGACAAAGTACTCTCCATTTTCTCGTACATAAGTACACGTGCTTTATTTATCTGCTCAACCATATACTTATTTTTATTCAGCCGATTATTACGATCCAAACTATACATCAACCCTAACAAATGATTAGTAATCCCAGCCAGCATCTGTTGAAAATAGGCATTTTCATATTCAGCAACTTCAATAGCCTGCATATAAAGATGAACTACTTCTTCATTGACACCAACATTGAATATTGGATTTTTTTTCTGTAAAAAACCATTTTGGACTCTAATATCTATATTCATTCCTTTAAAGCCAATCCAATATTGTTTCCATCCTATTTCAAGATCAGGACTGTATGTATGCCATTCACCAGGAAACAATAAAAACATAGTTCCTGCTTTAATCACCGTTTTCTCTATACTTTGAGACTGAAAAGTACCTCTTCCTTCAGAAATATAGACTAGTTGGTATTCCTGCAAAACACGCCCCTTATCAGGAAAGAAATAATATGCATCCAGATGTTGGGTTGTTGGATACCTTTCACCTTTACTTATCACTTCATATCCCACTGTATTAATGGAAAGTCCCCATAATAAGTCACGTTCATTTTCTATGATATACTTAACAGGTTTCATCTATCACAATTTACTAGGCAATATACCAAATTTCTGATTAAAACATTTAGCAAAATATTTAGGATCATTAAAACCAACTTCATAAGCGACTTCAGAAATATTCAAATTTTTAGTAACCTTATTTATCAAAATAAGCTCTTTAGCCTTATTCAAGCGATAAGCTTTAATAAAGTTATTAGTGGACTCTCCTGTAAGGTCCCTTAATTTTCGATTCAACAAAGTCTTACTCACCCCTACTGCTTCTGCAAATTTACTAACTTCAAAATCCGCTTCCTGATAATTTTCAGCAAGCACCATCATCACCCTATCCATAAATTTTTTATCTCTAGAATCTTCTTCTACATGAAGAGTAGATACATCCATATTGATACTGAAGGAGTGTTGATACTGCCGCCTGTTTTTCAATATGTTTTCAATACGTACTAACAACAGATCCTCATCGAAAGGTTTTGTCAAGTACTCTTCTACCCCCACTTTATAGCTCTCCAGCCGTTTTTCATATGATGTTTTGGCAGTCAATATCAAAAGAGGAATATGTGAAGTTTTAATATCATTTTTTATACGCTTAGAAAACTCCAGCCCATCCATAACAGGCATCATCAAATCACTTATTATAAAATTTATATCATTTTCTGGTTGACTTAATATGTCTAAAGCTTCCAATCCACTTTCCGCCTCTATTACATGATATTCCTTCACTAAAATAGAACGAATAAATTTCCTCATATCCCGATTATCTTCTACGACTAAAATAGTAATTGAAGGTATCTTCTGTTTGCTCCTTGATAAATCGACATTGTTTTTTACTTCTTGCACATCCTCACCCACCTGCTGCAAATCTTTCACTTCTCTTACCGGTACACCTTCTTCCAAAGGAAGAATTATCCGAAATGAAGTTCCCGACAGATGATTATTTTTAGCAAATATCTCCCCCCCATGTTTTTCTATAATATTTTTACATAAAAATAAACCTATTCCTGTTCCACTTTGCCCATAAACAGGATATTTTGTACCTTTCCTAGATTGATAAAAGCGATTAAAAATTTTTTCCAACTCATCTGTAGACACTCCTATGCCATTATCATTCACACAGATATAAATTAAATCTTCATTTTTCTCATTTCTCAAACTACACACATATAATTTTACACACCCACTATTAGGCGTAAATTTAATGGCATTAGACAATAAATTCACAATAACTTTTTCCATATAAGTTTCATCATATTGAAAAAAAGGATGTGGCAAATGGTAATATTTCAATATTCGAATATCTCTTTCCTTTGCAAACATTTCAAAAGGCACTACAACATCGTTTAGTAATTTTATCAAATTATTATTAGACATATTAATCTCGACTCCATCCGAATCTATTTTTCGAAAATCGAGTAACTGGTTAATAAGCGCAAGTAACGACTTCGAATTTCTTTCCACAATTTGAAGCTGTTCTATAACTTCCGGATTACAACTCAACTTAAGAGCGCGTGCTATAGGACCAACGATCAGTGTTATTGAAGTCCTAAATTCATGCGTTATACCAGTAAAAAAATTTATTTTATCTTCTGTCGCTTCCTGTATCTTTTGCGACATCTCCATTATTTGTGTTTTCTGCAGGTTTATTTGATTACACTGCTCCACCAATAGTAAATTCTGTTTAGCCAATTCAATAGTTCTATTCTCTAGTTCTTGAGTACGCATTTTAACATTTAAAGCCAAACTATTTTTTTGCTTTTGTAATATTGATATTCTCCATAAATAAAAAGATATAATTACCAATATAATACATATAATAACAATAAAATTAAACCACCAGGTTTTATAGAAAAAAGGAGTAATAATTATAGGAAGTTCCGTTACTTCACTTTCAGTACTTCTCCCATTGAAAACAGCCTTAACTTGAAAAACATATTGACCCGCATCCAAATTGGTGTATCTAGCATCATTTTGCATATTACCCGTTTCAATCCATCTTTTGTCAAATCCTTTTAACCTGTAAAAATATCTAACATTTTCATTTTCCCCATAATTTAAAGCAGAAAAGCTTAGAGAGAAAGATTTATCTTTTTCATGTAAAACAAGACGATGAGCATTGACTATATCTTCCACTAAGTACTGATTTTCACCTTGGGAAATCACCTTATCAAATACCATTAGTTTTGTCATAAAAACCTTTTTGCTCTTTTCATTTTTCTCGGATGCACGAAAGCCCCTTATAGCAACAAGCCCTTTAAGGTTACCAAAATATAGTACATTATTTCTTAACGATTTACAATATGCATTCCAATAAAATTGATTAGACAATATTCCCTGTCCTTGTAGAAAATTACGACAACTTTGATTATGTGGATCAAAACATGAAATTCCATAATTGGTACTAATCCATAGCAAGTGGTTATCATCTTCCAATATACCATACACATTATTATTAATCAGACCATCCTGAGTTGAATAGTTTTTAAAGACATAATTATTATTTTTATCTGATTCCAATTTATAAAGTCCATATCCATCACTACCCAACCATATAGTGCCTGACGAATCTTCATAAATACAATTGATTTTTTCATTGTACAATGAATTAGACTCATCTAACTTATATTTTTTAAAATCATAAATAAAACTTGAATGACTTTTTGCAAAAGAAAGCAAATGAATAATCAATACTCCCTTAGAAGTTCCAATCCATAATCTCTTTTTACTATCTATGGTCATTCCTATCATATTATGATGAGTATACTTATCAGTAACTAAAGGAATTTTGTCCAATTTGTTATGAGATATATCATAAAAATACAATCCTTCCTTAGTTCCAATCCAAATTCCATTGTTCATCTCATCATAGCATAAGCTTCCTACAAAATCATTTTTCAGTTGAGGAGTATTATCAGTGGTTATTTGTACAAAAGAAAGATGAGGAAGATCTTTAAGTTCAACAACGTTCAGCCCTTTACCCCAAGTAGCAATCCACAATCTTCCGTTATTATCTTCGGTAATAGCTGAAACCGAATTATGGCTTAAACTATTTTTTTTAGAGTCATGAAAGAAATGAATAAAGTCATTTTCATTTTTTAATTTCAAGCTCAAGCCTCCTTCCACATTACCTACCCACAAGTTTCCATCTTTGTCTTCAAAAATGCTATTAACAGGATTATGAGACAAACTTTTAGAATTATTTTTATCATGGACATAACTTTTCACTACTAAATTTCTTTTGGTCAATATATTTATTCCTCCTGTTTCTGTTCCTATCCAAATAATATTATCCTTAGCCAACAGACAATTTATAAAGTTACAGCTGAGAGCTTGCAGATCATTATTATCATTCTTTACATTACGAATAAATCGATCTGACACTGGGTCATAAAAATTAATCCCCATTAGCGTGCCTATAATAATTTCCTGATTAGGCCCTACAATGATGTCAGTTATAAAGCTTTGGCTTAAAGAATTTAAATCCCCCTCTACATGTCTATATCTATGAAGTTGCTGAGTATTTAGATCATATTTATACAATCCCCTATTGGTTCCAATCCAAACCTCTTCATTCTTTTGCTGCATACAATGAATGATCGTTTTTTCAACAAAAGAATTTTGTTGAAAAACAGTAGATAAACATAAATATGAATCGTACGATTTATTTACCTTACTTATTCTTCCATTATGCCCCAACCAGATTTCTCCATTTATTTCCTTTATAGTAGTCACATGTTTATTTGCATATAGCATATCCGATGACAATGACAGTACCTTTTTTATTTCTCCTTTTTCTGCAAAAACAATATTATACACATTATCTTGTGTGATAATCCATAGGTCTCCTTTTGAGTCATTGATTATACTAAAACATTCTTTATTGACAAAACTCTGAATTTGAGGAAAAGAAACGAGTTTATTTACATTTAAATCTAAAACATCAATGCCATTTTCCGAAGCAATCCACAACCTATCAAAATTATCCTCACAGATCTTCTTTACAAAGTTACTTTTCAAAGAAGTAGGATGAGAGTCTACATTATAATGTACAAATTCATATCCGTCAAAACGTGACAAGCCATTAGATGTGGCTATCCAAATAAATCCTTTTTTATCACTATAGATATCATCTATATAGTTATGCAATAAACCATCTTCCATTGTTATATATGCATAATTATATAAATCAAATACAGAACTTCCTATTGATAAAGCAACAATAGGACTTAGCATAAAAATTAAAAAACAGAAAAAGGACCTACACATTTTTATTTTATAATTTCTTTTATATAAAATAACTTTATTGCAACAAAATTATATAAAAAAATCGAGTTTTTCTACATCGGCGAAATAAAAAATCAGAACCAACACGAAATATATCGGCTCTGTTGTAATTCTTGGGGGATTAACCTTTTCTAATTTCCCTTTATGCATACACTTTTGCTAATCTATACAGAAAGAACCTCTTATCTACTACTCCACGAAATGAAGCCCTAAATGCTTTAATTTTTGCATTAAAAGCTTCCGCAGCAGCATTTGTGCTTCTGTTTACAAAGTAGTTTAATATCCGTTCGTAATGATTCTCAATGGAATTTGCAACAGTGGTGAATGTATCATACCCAAACTCCTCAATTTCATTATACCAAAGTGCCAGTTTGGCACGAGCCACATCTTTATCTGTATAGTCTGAAAATATCTTCCCTAATCGTAGTGCGTAATAGTACACGGATTTTATATCCGGGAATTGTTCAAAGAGTAGTTTGGCTCTTACCTTCTGGCTTTGCAGCCACTTGTCCGGAGCCTTAAACAGCAGGTACCGGCTTCTGGCCAACAACTGTCTGAGTGTATCTCCATTGCTAAACACTTTAGGTTCATAACTTTCCCCCTTGGCTTTAGCTTCCTTGATTTTCCTGTTCTCATCCTTCATTACTTGCCAGCGATAAGCGATCCGAAGGTCTTGTACAGCTTCATAAACCAACTTTGAGACATGGAAACGATCCACTACCTGCATAGCCCCGGGAAAACAACGTTTTGCTATTTTCTGCATACTGCCGGCCATATCAAGTGTAATTTCCTTTACTTGGTTGCGCTTATCGGCATCTATTTTGAGAAGCACATTGATAACATCCTCTGCTTTAGTTCCCTTTACAATAGCTACAATGGTGCCTTTTCGACCATGCTTATCCCGATTGGTAAGGATTGTATATAGTTCGCCTTTGCTTAAAGCCGTTTCATCAATACATAAATGATAACCTATATTTTTAGGATAAAGAATAAAGTCTTCAGCATGTTCCTTCTGATCCCAGTTATTGAAATCACTTAAATGTTCTTTGTATTGGGTCTGGAGTTGCTTGCCATCCATACAGTAATGTTCTGCTACACTTTGGCAACTAACCGCATGATTGTCTAAGTAACGCTTTTAAAAAAGCTCCGAACTCAGCTGTTATGCGAGTACCGGAGGCTACTAAGTTCCAATCACGACTATAAGTTTGTCCTGTTTCCGGGTCTTCCCAACGACGCCGCTTGATGCGTAGATATACAGCCTTGCCGCGAACAGGAAAGTCTTGCACTTCTATTTCCGGGAAGAAACCTTTGGAATGTAGATGTAAATGGGAATGCTCTTGAGGAATGGAAGGCTTTTCCTCAAGAAAAAAAATGAAGCAAGTCTCTTGAGAGACATGGTTAACCAGGTCAAAATAGTCAAGCAGGCCTGCAGGAAGGAACAAGCTCAACATCTCCAGTGGAGTCGCGGGGGTGGGAAGTTTCTGTCTCATGCGCCAAAGATAAGGTTTTTAACTAATTCCGGCTCAGCGGAAATTTTTGGTTGGTAACTTTTAAAATTAGCTATCTTTCCTCTAAGAAAACGTATTCGAGTCAAGCCCACTCCTGTCTTTATAGCTACTAATGGTCTTATCTTTCCTTTTGGATACATAATTCTCTGGACCACCTATAAAAGGTGGTCTGTTTTTTCTTGCAATTTTCATTTTCCTCTTCGGGCTCTTAGGTTCCAACACTGGCATCCTAAGCCGCTTAAAGCATCAGTCAATTTGCAGGACGGAGTCAAGGCTACCACAAAGATACTGACCTTACCATAAGCGGTATATTATGAGTTGCCCTTTGTATCAGGCTTCTTATAATCGGTATATGGTTTCCCCTCTGACAACACATGCCAAATGGCTATTAACATTTTGCGTGCAATAGCCACTTTTACTTTCATGGCATTTTTCTTTCTGACGACAGTTTGGGTATAACTGTATTTGGAGAAGAAACAGTTCTGTGTCTTGCTGGCACCCCATGCGCATTCAATCATTGTTTTTCGGATATACTTATTACCATGCGTGATTCTACGCGATTTGATTTTTCCTGCACTTTCTTCGTTGCGGGGCTTGAGGCCGCACCAGGGCACTAAGGCAGATGCGGTAATAAACATTTTCATGTCCGCTCCTGTTTCTGCTAATATGGAGGTGGCAGAACGTTCCTTTACGCCGGGGATTGTTTGAAGATTTTCAAATTCTTTTGGGAATTCATCTTCGCACATCCGAGTAAGTTTCTCGTGAGATTCCTGCTTATGTCTTTGGGCGAGCTCGATTTCCTCCAAGTACTGACGGATTAAATCAATGTCAACTTCCGATATAACACCCGTCAATGAGGCTGTAATAGTCTCTTTTTCCACACGATTTATCGTACGTCCATGGATAACGGATGCAAGACGGTTGGGATCCGTAACCCCTTCTGATACAAGACGGACTACCTCCTTGTAGCTTTTGCTGTCAACAGAAGAGACATAGTTACTTATGCGAATGTTACAACGTTGAAGAACGGAGTCCAATTTAGTAAGCTTATAAACGATTTCCTTGTTCAAGTCAAATATACGACGGTTGTATTGACGCATACGTTGGACAAGGGTAGAAGGGACAAAACTTCCACGGATCAAGTCCTTCATGGTACATTCGGCAATCCATGCCGCATCACGAACATCACTCTTGCGCCCAGGCAACTGCTTGATGAAATAGGGGTTGAGCAGTTTCAAGTCCTCAATATCATCCAAAACACGCCAGATCGGATGCCAATAAATACTCGTACTTTCCATGGTAACTTCTTTTACATCATGTGTAAGGAGTAACTGGTGCAATTCTTCCAATTCAGGTGTCAAAACACCAAATTTACATTCAAATTTCTCTCCATTCTCGTTCAAAATACAGGCAAATACACTATCTTTGTGAACGTCAAGACCACATACTATTTTCATAGGCGATAATATTTTGAGATACTGAACTCGTTAAACAATAATTTGGAAGCTCACACGCTGAGACCTCTCACGCTATAAAGATAGGGGTGGTCTTGACGTTTTCTTATTGCACTGGCATATAAATCGTGATTTATATCTAAATTTGCTTACCTTAAAAAAACGGATAAGATTATGACAAAAGCAGAAGTTGTAAATGAGATCTCCCTGAAAACGGGAACAGACAGAAAAGAAGTTCTTCAAATCGTGGAAGGATTCATGGAGAGTGTGAAAGCGTCCTTGGCAAGCAGAGAAAATGTGTAATCTGAGAAGATTTGGCAGCTTCATAGTAAAACATCGTGCTGAGAAGGTGGCCCGTAATATCAATAAGAATATAAGTGTAGTTGTTCCGGCTCATGATGTTCCGGCCTTTAAACCGTCCAAGGATTTTACATTGGATTAAAAATGTTTTCGGTATATAACTCTTTACTTGTCTTAGGTCGTGGAATAGGCCAGGTGATGTTTCAGAACAATGCGTTGTCCGGTCTGTTGATGCTGATCGGGATATTTCTGAATTCATGGGAAATGGGAATGTTGGCTGTAAGCGGTAATATAATAAGTACATTGACTGCCCATTTTTCAGGCTATGGACGTGATGATATAAAGGATGGTCTGTATGGTTTTAACGGTACATTGGTGGGAATAGCAGTCGGGGTCTTCATGGAACTGTCGATAGGTTCCTTATTGCTGATGGCAGTGGCTTCATGTATTTCAACTTGGATAGCACGACTTTTCAACCTGCAAAGCTCACTTCCCGGATTTACAGCTCCTTTTATTCTTTCCGTATGGGGACTGTTGGGGATCTGTACCTGGATTATGCCTGATATTCTGTTGGTTTCTGATGCGGTTAATGATACTACACAAGGGATTAATTACTTTCAGGCCTTCAGCTTTGGTATCGGTCAGGTAATGTTTCAAGGGAATATTTGGACTGGTCTATTGTTTTTAGTTGGCATTTTTGTAAATTCACGGACTGCTGCTTTCTATACTGTCATTGGAGCATTTCTTCCTATTCCACTGGCTATCTTGCTGGGGATAGATGCTGAAGCGTTGAATATGGGCTTGATGGGCTATAACGGTGTATTGTGTGCCATTGCTTTAGGAGACAGAACCCTGAAAAGTCTTGTATGGGTCTCATGTTCAGTCTTGCTGTCCGTTATATTGCAGATTATAGGAATGAGCTTGGAGATTACCACTCTGACCGCACCTTTTGTCGTATCTGTATGGATCATAATAGGGATACAGAAGTTGGCGATTCCTAGAACTGAAAAGAGTTGATTCAGGTATTATGATTAATAATAGAATAAGGAGACTGGATAATGAAGTTCTGTCTCCTTTTTTGTAATCAGCTTCTTAGTCAGAAAATTATGAGGCTTATAATTTTGCAATAAGAAAAATAGAATAATTAGCGGTGATTCCTCGGAGTTGCCGCTGTTTTTTTGTTCTTCGAATTATAAATATCAGAATATAATTTTGAGTTGTAGAATTATATTATATATCTTTGTCCTTGAATAATTGAGTAACCAATGAGAATATTTACCGAACAAGCATTAAAAGAATATGCAGAGAACCATCCTGATTCAAGGGTTGCTTTGCAAGAATGGACTACTATTGTGAAAAGAAGCAAGTGGACTTGCTTTGCCGATATTAAGAAAACGTTTAATAGCGTTGATAATGTAGGCAATCAACACTATGTTTTCAACATCAAAGGTAACAACTATCGCTTGGTAGTAGTGATTAAATTCACTATCCAGTTTGTGTATATTCGCTTTATTGGTACTCATAAAGAATATGATAAAATAGATTGCGCTAATATTTAGGATTATGACAAAGATAGAAAATCAAACCCAGTATGAATGGGCGGTGAAAAGAGTGGAGGAACTTCTTCCATTGGTGAAAGATGATACTCCTTTGAATGACCCAAACAGCATAGAATTAGAACTTCTGTCCAATTTAGTTGCCGATTATTCCGAAGAGCATTTTTCTTTAGGAAAACCTTCACTTGTTGATGTTCTTAAGCTTCGTATGTATGAAATGGGGTTGAATCAGAAGTCACTTGCAAAATTAATTGGTGTCAGCCCTTCACGTCTCAGTGATTATATTTCCGGAAAGTGTGAACCAACCTTGAAAGTTGCGAGAGAAATAAGCCGGAAGTTGAATATTGATGCAAATATAGTATTGGGAGTATAAGGGAAGGAATAAACCTCTTTGTATGACACCTTTCATATCTGGAAAATTATATTACTTTCTTCAACATCCAATACCTGTATCCTTGCTTTTGAAGAGAAGCCGGAAGAATGGGCTGTAATTTCTGAACTGGTTAAATAGGGATATTCAGTAAATGTCTCTAAAAAATAAGATGGCATATGAAGATGATAGGGCATGACCACTTCATATGCCATTCTTATTGCCATTTTTCCGTGCTTTCTCACATAATTCTATCCGACAGGACATGACGTTCCGGAAGAAGTCTGATGACCTCTTCTGATTCTGTGAGTAAAATCATA
>OBAA01001386.1_pt1 | contig 12613 bp, 10 predicted proteins | sample 1475961 | NCBI WGS metagenome assembly OBAA01 (sample SAMEA2579960, study PRJEB22360) | human gut metagenome | biome: human gut; feature: human-associated habitat; material: faeces | place: Denmark | collected 2008/2010 | reverse complement strand
CCTGCATCGGCCTTCCGCGCCTGCGCAGACAGGCTCCCCGCCCCCGCCGCGCCGCTCCATGGCCACAACGACCACCGTGTGGTGATGAGCCTTGCGGTGCTGGCGCTGGCTGCCGGGCTGGAGCTTTCCATCGACGACGCCGAGGCCGTGCAGAAGAGCTGGCCCCATTTCTTTGAAGCCATCAAGCCGTTAGGCGCGGAGGTAGAATATGCTGGATAAAACAAAGCGTTATCTCATCGTGGGCCTCGGACTGCTGGGCGGCAAATACGCCCTCGAGCTTTCCAAAGCCGGATTCCATGTGGACGGCATCAACCGCAGCGAGGGCCACCTACAGTACGCCCTCGACCACGGCTATATCGCCGGCGGCAAGACCCACGATTTCGAGGACCTCGTCTCGCAGGCCGACCACATCATCTTCGGCCTCTACCCCACGGCCCTCATCGACTGGTTCAAGACCTACGGCCATCTCATCAAGCCCGGCTGCATCTTTACCGACGTCTCCGGCGTCAAGACCGGCCTTGTGGAGCCGGTGCAGGCCATGTGTCCGGAGGGTGTGGAGTTCATCGCCAGCCACCCGATGGCAGGCCGTGAGACCTCCAGCGTCGAGCACGCCGCCGAGGTCAGCTTTGCCCCGGCCAACTTCATCATCACCCCCACCGAGAAGAACACCCCCGAGGCCGTCCAGTGGGCGAAAGAGCTGGCCGAGGTGCTGGGCTTCCGCCACATCTGCACCCTGACGGTGCAGGAGCACGACAAGATGATCGGCTACGTCAGCCAGCTCTGCCACGCCATCGCCGTCAGCCTTATGTGCGCCAACGACAACTCTTCTCTCTGCGAGTACACGGGCGACTCCTTCCGCGATTTGACCCGCATCGCCCGCATCAACGAGAAGATGTGGGCGGAGCTGTTCCTCTGGAACAAGGAGAACCTCATCGCCGAGATCGACCAGTTCGATTCCGCTCTGGACCAGCTGCGGGACGCCCTCGTGGCCGACGACCGGGACAAGCTGGAAGAGATGTTCCGTCTGTCCACCCAGCGCCGCGCCGCATTCGACAAAAAGGACTCGTGACCGTAAAGGAGGCCGCCCATGCCCAAGCAGGAGGGACAAAAATCCAAACTGTTGGCGCTGCTGCATATCTTTGAGCAGCAGACCGACGAGGAGCATCTGCTGAATGTGCCTCAGCTGGTGGAGCTGCTGGCCCGGCAGGGCATCCTCTGCGAGCGAAAGAGCGTCTACAGCGACATCGACGCGCTGAACGCGCTGGGCTATGACATCCGGCTACGCCGGGGCCGCAGCGGCGGCTATTGGATGGCGACGCGGCCTTTCGAGCTGGCGGAGCTGAAGCTTCTGGTGGACGCTGTCCAGTCCAGCCGGGTCATCTCGAAAGCGTCCAGTGATAAGCTCATCCATAAGCTGGAAGGGCTGGCCTCCCAGTATGAGGGCAGTCAGCTCCAGCGTCAGGTCTATGTCGATGGCCGCCCCAAGAGCGCCAACAAAGACCTGCCCTACAGCGTGGATGCCCTCTTTACGGCCATCAACACCGGCAGGATGGTGCGCTTCCGCTACAAAAAGGCGGGACGCCCCGCGCCTTACACCATCAGCCCCTGGCAGATGGCGTGGGAGAACGGCTGCTACTACCTCATCGCCTATCAGGACGAGAAGGAGCCGGTGGGCATCCGCCATTACCGGGTGGATAAAATGGCCGGCGTCACGGTGCTGGACGAGCCCCGCCGCGGCAAAGAGCAGTTCGCGGATCTCGACCTGCCCGCCTACCTGAAAAAGCACTTCCAGATGTTCGGCGGGCCGGAGCATAGAGTCACCCTGCGGTGTACTTCCGACCTTGAATCAGCTATGCGGGAGCGCTTCGGCGCTTCGCCCATCTTCGTGCCGGAAGGGAAGGAGTACTTCCATTTTGACATCCCCGTCTGTGTCAGCGACCAGTTCTACGGCTGGGTCTGCGGCTTCGGCGGCAAGATAGAAGTCGTCTCGCCCGCCGAGGTGCGGGACGGCCTGCGGGCGCTGAACGAGCGGCTGGTAAAAATGCATCAATAAAAATAAAGAGGCTGTTGCAAAATAGCTTCATGAAAAAATAATGCACAAAACCCGGAACCTTTTCGGGGCCAGAATGGCTCAAAAAGGGTTCCGGGTTTCTGATTTTGCGCTATTTCTTTGTGCGAATTGCTATCGCATTTTTATTTTGCAACAGCCCCACAGGTGCAGAAGATCAGCCCTCGATGAGCTCGACGGTCTTTATCTTGACGGGGGTCTTGGGCTTGTCGTTCCAGTCGGTGGGGACGGATGCGATCTTGTCCACGACGTCCATGCCGGCGACGACCTTGCCGAAGGCGGCGTACTGGCCGTCCAGATGGGGTGCGTCCTTATGCATGATGAAGAACTGGCTGCCGGCGCTGTTGGGGTTCATGCTGCGGGCCATGCTGATGACGCCGCGGACGTGCTTGATGGGGTTGTTGACGCCGTTGGCGGCAAACTCGCCCTTGATGTTCCAGCCGGGGCCGCCGGTGCCGTTGCCCAGCGGGCAGCCGCCTTGGATCATGAAGTTGGGGATGACGCGGTGAAAGGTCAGGCCGTTGTAGAAGCCCTGACCGACCAGCTTCTTGAAATTCTCACAGGTGATGGGGGCAGCTTCCTCGTTCAGCTCGATGTCGATGATGCCGCCGTCTTCCATAGTAATGCGAACCATAGTTTTAACAATGCTCCTTTTATCATAGCCCGTTTCGGGGTGGGTGCGGCAGATGCTCTGCCGAAGCTCCCCTTTAGTATACCATACCTTTTGCAGAGCGCAACGGCGCAGATGCAACCTTTTTGTAAAGAATCACCGCATTTCTACCATATCCTGCCAGAAACGCTTGGGACAGTGGGTCATCCGGCCCTTTTCGTTGTGGCGGGCCTTGATCTCCAGCGTGTCGTAGAACTGCTTCCAGAGGGCCTGAAGCTCCTGTTCCCGGGCGGTGGGCGGGGGCAGCTCCAGCGGCGCAGCCAGCTCCAGAAGCTGAGCCTTGTGCTCCTGATAAAGCAATACCGCCTGATGGACCGCGTCGTATATCATGAAGCTCTCTTCCGGAAAGCGGGAGCAGAAATGCCCCCGCAGCAGAGGCAGGATATAGTTTTTGGGGTGGATGACCGCACCCAGCATCCCGTCGTGCTCCTCGAAGCGGACGAAGCCTTGAAACTTGTCCACCTCCCAGTCGAGACTCTTTTTCATCTCGTAGAGCGGGGCCACATCCGGGTGGCCCATCTGCTTGACCGTGCCGGGGCCGAGGGCGAAGGCCAGATGCAGGAAGCGGATGAGCAGCAATTCCTTATCCTCCTGCCCGGAGAGGAAATCCCGGCTGACGAGATATTCCGTCTCCCGGCCCAGTTTCCGGCCGAGGGCCGAAAAGACCCGCTGCGCTCTGGCAGAGTCCGTCTCGATGTCCCGGACGGGGTAGAGGGTGGCCGTCTCCCGCTGGGGCGTCCAGACGGCGAAGGGGATCTCATGCTGGGCGAAACTCTCGAATACACAGCACAGGAAGCCCTCAAAGCTGCCATCGTAGAGGTAGACCACATCGGCGTCGTGGAGCTTCCGGGGCGGCATCACAGTGCTCTCGCCAGACATTGCACCGCCTCCTCCCGCACCATCCGCTGGGCCGCCCGGGGCGGCACGCCCTGCTCCCCCAGCCGGTCAACGGCGGGCGGTGCGAACATACTCAGCTGCTCGGCCCCGGCGCTGAAGACGTTGGGGTCGATGAGCGCCCGGGTGATGCGCTCCCGTCCGGCGCTGCCCCGGCCCGGGTGCGCCCCGGAAAAGCCCCGGCAGGTGATGAAATACTGCGCCCGCTTGAGCACGACGCCCATCCGCTTGAGCTCGTCGAGGCCGAGGGCCGACAGCCGCCGGGCGTCCCGGATGCGGCGGGCGCTCTTGGGGCCGATGCCCGGCACCCGCAGCAGCATCTCGAAGGGGGCGCGGTTCACGTCCACCGGGAACAGCCCGTAGTGCTGGACGGCCCAGCTGCATTTCGGGTCGAGATAGGGGTTGAAGCTCTGGTTGTCCTGATCCAGTATCTCGTCGGCCTTGAACTGGTAGAACCGCAGCAGCCAGTCGGCCTGATAGAGCCGGTGTTCCCGCAGGAGCGGCGGCTTCGTGTCCAGCGCGGGCAGGCGGGTGTCGTCCGACACCGGGATATAGGCCGAGTAGAACACCCGCTTGAGGCCGTATTTCTGGTACATCCCCTCGGACAGCTGCAAAATGTGGTAGTCCGTCTCGGGCGACGCACCGACGATCATCTGGGTGCTCTGGCCGGCGGGAGCGAACTTGGGCGCGTGGCGGTAGAGAGTCAGCTCCTGCCTGCTCTCTTCACCTGCCACAGAGATCTGCTTCATGGGCCGGAAGATGGAGTGGCGGCCCTTGTCGGGGGCGAGAAGATGGAGGCTCTGCTCGCTGGGCAGCTCGACGTTGACGCTGAGGCGGTCGGCGAGGTAGCCCATCTGCTGGATGAGCTCGGGGCTTGTGCCGGGGATGGTCTTGGCATGGATGTAGCCGCCGAAGTGATATTCGTTCCGCAGCAGCCGCAGAACGGTGAGCATCCGCTCGGTGGTGTAGTCGGGGGTCCCCAGCACGGCGCTGGAGAGGAAAAGTCCCTCGATGTAGTTGCGGCGGTAGAACTCGATGGTCAGTTCTGCCAGATCCCGGGGCGAAAAAGTGGCCCGGGGAACGTCGTTGGACTTCCGATTGACGCAGTAGCTGCAGTCGAAGGCGCAGCAGTTGCTCATCAGGACCTTCAGCAGGCTGACGCAGCGGCCGTCAGCGGTAAAGGCGTGGCAGCAGCCCGGCGCATAGCAGCTGCCGATGGTGCCGCGTTTCGCCGGATGGGACGCGCCGCTGGACGTGCAGGCCACATCATATTTTGCGCTGTCGGCCAAGATGGTGAGCTTGTCCATCAGGGACTGTTCCATAGAAAGATACCTCCCAGAAGGGGATATCTCCCCCTTACCCCCACAGCTGCTGATCAGAAGCGCCGTGGGGCAGGGGAGAGACTCACCACTTGGCCTTCGTCTCGACCACGCGGCCCGCGATGTGCAGGCGGTTCAGGTCCTCACCCTTGATGACCAGCTCGTTGTAAGCGGGGTTGAAGGGCTGCAGAACGACGCAGTTGCCCCGCTGGATATACCGCTTGAGGGTGCCTTCGCCCTCGTCGCCGTAGACCAGCACACCCAGGTCGCCGTTTTCCAGCGTGTCCTGCTTGTGGACAAGGGCAAGGTCACCGTCCTGGATGCGGGGCTCCATGCTGTCGCCGCGCACGACGAGGTAGAAGTAGTTGGAGGGGTCCTTGACGCGGGCATACTCCTGCCCATAATCCTCCTCAAAGGCCAGTGCGCCGTACCCGGCCTTCACGGTGCCGATGACCGGGATGAGGCTCTCGGCGTAGTTGCCGAAGAAACGCTCCTCGGGGGTGGTCACGTTGGACACCGGACGGTAGAGCCCCAGCAGGAAATCGGCTGTGGTGCTCAGGATCTCAGCGATGCGGGCCACCGTGGCGGGGTCGGGAGAGGATTTGCCGCTTTCCCACTTGCCGACGGCCTGCTGGGTCACCCCCAGTTTGGATGCCAGCTCAGCCTGACTGATCCCCTTCTGCTTGCGGCACTGCTTCAAAAGCTCTGAAAACGACATGGTCGTACACTCCTTTACTCCGAGGTCAATATTTTATGCTTTTATTGTACAACAAAAAGATGTTTTTGTAAAGAGAAAAGTGAGCGGCCAGCCAAAAAAAGGTTGTCGCGTGAGGGGGATTTGCAGGGCTGGACGAAAAAAGTTTCAATTTGGGCTTGACAGAAGGCCGGAAATCTGGTAAATTAAATAGGCATTCGGTACGGTGTGTGCGAGTGTCCACGAGGAGAGATGTCCGAGTGGTTTAAGGAAGCAGTCTTGAAAACTGCCGTACGGCAACGTACCGTGGGTTCGAATCCCACTCTCTCCGCCATTTTTTTGAATAAGTGTAACGCACTTTGCTCTGGAGTAGTACTCAAGAGGCCGAAGAGGCGCCCCTGCTAAGGGCGTAGGTCGTCTAAACAACGGCGCGAGGGTTCAAATCCCTCCTACTCCGCCAAGAAAAAGCTCGATGGTTTGTTGAAACCACCGGGCTTTTTCCATTATTGTATGCTTTTGTGAATTTTCGGGGGCGGATGATTTACTTTTGCACCCGGATTTCTTATAATGGGATAAAACGGAAATGCCGGAACAGGAGGAAACGAGCAATGGCACTCAAAAAATTTGCCCGCAGGGACGTCGTCCTGCCCGCAGTGGTCTTTCTGCTCACATTTGCGGCGGCCCTGTTTTCGCTCCGGCTTCTCTCGCTCAATCAGGAAAAAGACGAGCGGCTGCGGGCTGTCTATGCGGCCGAGTCCACCATCAGCCGCGTGTCTTCCCAGCTGAACCGCTATCTGGCAGAATCGGACTTCATCAAAAAATATATCGAGTCGGGCCATGTGCTCCGTGAAGAGGAGTTTGCAGGTATATCCGGCAATATGCAGGATGGCAGCAGCGTCATCAAGACCCACGAGCTGGCGAAAGACGGCGTCGTCTCCCAGGTGTATCCGGTAGCGGGCAACGAGGCGGCCATCGGGCTCGATGTGCTGCATAATCCCGCCCGCAAAAAGGAAGCAAACCTTGCCAGGAACAGCGGGATGTACACCATCGCTGGTCCCTTCGAGCTGGTGCAGGGCGGAACGGGCGCGCTGCTGTTTGACCCCATCTATACCTATAGTAAAAAGGGGGAGCGCTCGTTCTGGGGCTTCTCCATCCTTGTTTTACAGTGGGACAACTTCATGGAGGAGGTCGAGCTGGACAAGATGGAGGAGGCGGGCTACCGGTATCAAATCTGGAAAAAAGACCCCTATACCGGCGAAAAGATCGTCATCGCGGAGAGCGAAGAGGATTTCCCCGGCAACGCGCTGGAAGTTGCGTGCAGCGTCCCCAACGATACATGGTATTTTGAGATCATCCCGAAAGCCGGGTGGTTCTCGGAACAGCAGCTCTCGCTGGACATCGTCATCGCCGCCATCATCGGCATGATGGCGGCCTATGCCTGCTGGGAGCTCATGAACCGGCACCGGAAGGACCTGCAGCACGAAGCGGCCCTTGAAAAGTCTGCGCAGGAGGCCCGGGCAGCCAACGAGGCAAAGACCCGCTTCCTGTTCAATATGAGCCATGACATCCGCACCCCGATGAACGCCATCATCGGCTTTTCGGAGCTTCTGGAAAAGCACATCGACGAGAAGGACAAGGTGCTGGATTACACCGAGAAGATACGCTCGTCCAGCGCATTTCTGCTCTCGCTCATCAACTATGTGCTGGAAATGGCCCGCATCGAGAGCGGCAAGGCTGTGCTGAAAGAAGAAACCGGCGACCTGTGTGCGCTGATGCAGACGCTCTCGGACGTCTTCGAGCCCTCTGTCCGGCAGAAAAAGCTGACCTGCACCTACCATACGGATGTCGAACATCCCTATATTGTGAGCGACCGCACCAAAGTGCGGGAGATCTTGCTGAATGTCATCAGCAACGCCATCAAGTATACGCCCGAGGGCGGACATATTGCGGTGTCGGTGAAGGAACTGCCGGCTGAGAAGCCGAAGACGGGCCGCTACACCTTTACTGTTCAGGACGACGGCATCGGCATGAGCGAGGAGTATCTGCCCCATATCTTCGAGGAGTTCACCCGTGAGCATACCAGCACCGAGAGCAAAGTCATCGGCACCGGCCTCGGCCTGCCCATCGTGAAGGCTCTCGTGGAGTGGATGCACGGCAGCATCGATGTTCAGAGCAAGCCGGGCGCAGGAACCACTGTGACCATCACCCTTGGATTCCCACTGGCGGATGAGGCCCAGAAGAGGGTAGAGGAGCAGGACGCAGAGGGCGACGCGGCCCGGCTCAGGGGCTGCCGCATCCTGCTGGCCGAGGACAACGACCTCAACGCAGAGATCGTCGTGACCATTCTGGAAGAGAGCGGCCTTACCGTGGAGCGCACTGCCGACGGTGAACGCTGTATCGAAGCGCTCAAGGCCCACCCGGCGGGCTATTATGATGCCATCCTCATGGACATCCAGATGCCCAACATGGACGGCTATCAGGCAGCGAAGTTCATCCGCAGTCTGTCGGGCAATTACCGCACCATCCCCATCATCGCCATGACGGCCAACGCCTTCGACGAGGACCGCCAGAAAGCCCTCTCCGTCGGCATGGACGCCCATCTGGCAAAGCCTGTTGATGTGAAGCGGCTGCTTGGGATTCTGCGGAACGTGATAAGATGAGCCTATCGTTTCATCTGTCAAAATCTCTGAAAATGAGGGCAAGGGCGGAGTGCTCGGAAAGGAGCGTTATGGATGCAGTATCTTCTTCTGAACAAAGACACGGTCTGGCTGGAGTTTCATTGCGAGCAGAATGAATATCTTGAGACCAGCGCGCGGGAGGATAACTGGCATACCGGTCTGCGTCCTTTCGGTTACACCAATTTAACGGATTTTCTGGAACGGCGCAAAGCTCCGAAGCACCGGGCTTACATTGCACAGCTGCTCCGGGAATATGGCTGCGACACGCTGGAAGGCTATCTGGATGTAGCCCACGCGCTTTCCCTCAATGATACGTTCTGGGTCAAGAAAGCCGATTCTGCGCTGTGCTGGAAAGACGTTTCCCTTTATCGCAACCCCTTCAATGAGGGCATTTCCGAAGCGGCTTTTGACGGCTCTTTCTCAAGTTCCATTTTTTCCTCTACCTCCCCGGAGTTCAGCACGGACGGCCAGTATGCAAAGTGCTGGGTGCGGGAGGGCGCAGAGATACAGCTCTACAAAACTGGCGGCGTGTTCGGGTTGGAACCGGTCTCGGAGTATCTGGCCGCACAGCTGGCTGCCGAGCTCTGCCCGGAAAGTGTTCTTTATGACCTCGGTTTTTACCATGGCGAACTTATCTCAAAGTGTCCGCTTTTCACCAGCGAGAAGTACGGCCTTGCAAAAGCCGCTGTGCTGACCAAAGACCGCACGATTTCTGGTTTTCTGCGGTATTTTGAGAGCATCGGAAGCGGGAACGCTTTCCGGCGGATGTGCATTCTGGATGCGCTCATCCTGAATACCGACCGCCACAGCGGGAATTTCGGAGTCCTGTACGACAATGACACGATGCAGGTGCAGAGAATGGCTCCGGTCTTCGACAATAACCGCAGTCTCTTGTTCGATTTGGACAGTGAGCAGCTGAGACAAACGGAATGGTGCATCCACCATTGTGCGCCCCGGCTCGGTTCGGATTTCATCGCCACGGCCAGGGGGCTTCTGACAGATGCGATTCGTTCGGATCTGAAAAACCTGAAGGGGTTCCGATTTAAAGCTCATCCGAGCATCTTGCTCGAAGCTGAGAGGCTCGACCGGTTGAACACCATCGTTCAGTTCCAGCTCGACAAAATTCTTGCGTGATAAAAAGAGTGCAGCAGAAGGTACTCCGGAAACGGCAGCTTTCTTGGTAGACGTTCCTGGCCGTTGGGACCCGCGCACTAACCGACAGCCCACTGGGCTGTCGGTTGCCGCCTGCGGGCGGCCGTGCTTCTTCAAGTCCGCTGGCCCGAAATAACAAAAAGAACCCCAGCCTAAGCCGGGGTTCTTTTTGTTATGGGCCAGGCAGGACTTGAACCCGCGACCAAGCGGTTATGAGAACGTCGCTAATTTTGGAATTCCGTTTTTCTTGTGGAATCTTGTGACTATCTCATAGTTCTGCAAAAACACCTTTGTGTACTTTGACGTAACTTTTGGTGTCTTTTCGTGTCTAAAATGGCTCTTCGTACCCAGAACCGTACCCAAGAATTTTTGGGTACGAAACTCGACACTTGCTGTTACCATTTTACCATGCCCATATGAAAATCCGAACAACCTGTGTGGTGTGTATCGTTCTTCATAAGGGTACATCATTTCCACCGTAAAAGCAATAGCTATTTTCTACATAGCTCACTTTCAAAAAAGAAGGTGAGCTTTTTTCTATTGCAGAAATCGGGAAGGAGGTTTTCCACATGAGCACACCCATACAGTTGAAAATCCGAGGACACACCAAATGACGCTGGACTATTTCTATGGTCAGTCGGGCGAATTGTTCTCCTACTTCCGCATCCCAAAAGCGTTGTTCCAAGACCGCCGCTTCCGGCAGCTCTCCACGGATGCCCGGACGCTGTACGGCATCCTGCTGGACCGCATGAGCCTGTCGGTGAAAAACGGCTGGCTGGACAAGCAGGGGCGAGTGTATATCATCTACACAGTCCGGGAAGTGCAGGAATCCCTCTGCTGCGCCGAACACAAGGCGGTCAAGCTGTTCCGGGAGTTGGAGGACATCGACCTCATCGAGCGTAAACGCCGTGGTCTGGGCAGGCCCAGCCTGATCTACGTCAAGGACTTTTCGTCTGGACTGCCAAAAGCGCAAGTACAGAATTGCCCAAACAGCAATTCTGGTGCAGTCGAAAGTGCAATTCTGGAACAGCCAAAACCGCAAGCAAATAAGACTGATATGAATAAAACAGAGTGGAACGATCCTGACCCTATCTATTCCGGGGACATCCGGGAGCAGCTTGAGGATTATTTTTATCAGGCATTGGAGGTAGACCTTCTGCTCCGGCTCTTCCCGGACGATGAGGATACCATCTACCAGATCGTGGACTTGCTTGTGGATACCTGTTCCACCAAACGCAAGATGTTGCGGATCGCCGGGGATGACAAGCCCGCCGAGGTGGTATGTAGCCGGCTGAAAAAGCTGAATGCCGACCACGTCCGTTTCGTGCTAGGCTGTCTGGCAGAAAACACCGCCCCAGTGCGGAACATGAAGCAGTATCTGCTGGCGATGCTCTACAATGCGCCCACCACCATGAACCTCTACTATCAGAACAAAACGAACCACGACTTTGCGCGCGGTTCACCGAAAGCGGGGTGATGTTATCGCAAAGAAAGCTACGATTATCGCAGTCACCAATCAAAAAGGCGGTGTAGGGAAAAGCACTACCTGTGAGAACTTAGGCATTGGGCTGGCAATGGAGGGCAAAAAAGTCCTGTTGGTGGACACCGACCCACAGGGGTCTTTGACGATTAGCATGGGCTGGCAGCAGCCCGATGAACTGCCCACCACCCTTTCCACCCTGATGCAGAAAGCCATGAACGACCAGCCCATCCAGCCCGGCGAGGGCATTCTGCACCACGCAGAGGGCGTTGACTTGATCCCTGCCAACATCGAACTGGCAGGGCTGGAAGTGGCTCTGGTAAACAGCATGAACCGGGAAAAGATGCTGAAACAGGTGCTGGACAGTGCCAAGCGGGAGTACGATTTTATTCTGCTGGACTGTATGCCCTCGCTGGGAATGCTCACCATCAACGCGCTGGCGGCGGCAGACGCTGCCTTGATTCCGGTGCAGGCACAGTACCTTTCCGCAAAAGGTCTGGAACAGCTTTTGCAGACCGTCCAAAAGGTCCGGCGGCAGATCAACCCGAAACTGAAAATCGAGGGTATTCTGCTGACTATGACCGACAGCCGCACCAACTACGGAAAGCAGATCAGCAATCTGATCCGGCAGGCATACGGAAAGAACCTGAAGGTGTTTGAGCAGACCATTCCCCGCTCCGTCCGTGCGGCAGAAACCAGTGCGGCAGGCAAGAGCATCTTTGCCTATGACCCCAAGGGCAAGGTGGCAGAAGCCTACAAATCTCTTGCAAAGGAGGTGCAGGCGGATGCCGATCGACAGCGGAAACTTAGCTCTGAAAGGGCTAGATGACCTGTTTTCCACCGAGGAAAACCGACAGGAGGAACAGCAGGAGCAGGTACGGCAGATTCCTATTGATGATCTGCACCCCTTCACCAACCACCCCTTCAAGGTGCTGGACGATGAAGCCATGACCCAGACGGTAGAAAGTATAAAGCTGCTTGGTGTTACAAATCCGCTGATTGTTCGTCCCCGTCCAGAGGGCGGATATGAGATTATTTCTGGTCATCGCCGCCAGCACGCGGCACAGCTTGCTGGGCTGGATACGCTGCCTGTTATCGTTCGTCAAATGGATGATGATGCCGCGGTTTTGCTTATGGTTGACTCGAATCTTCAGCGTGAGAGCATTCTGCCCAGTGAAAAGGCATTCGCCTATAAAATGAAGCTGGAAGCTCTGAAAAATCAAGGTGCTAGGTCAGATTTAACTTCGTCCCAACTTGGGACGAAGTTGCGGGCAGATGAAAAAGTAGCCAAAGATTCTGGAGATAGCCGTAATCAAGTTCAACGGTATATTCGGTTGACGAACCTTGTTCCCGAACTGCTTGCCATGGTGGACGAAAAGAAAATTTCATTTAATCCCGCTGTGGAACTGTCCTATTTGGACGAAAGCCAACAGCGGGAATTTTTAGAAGCCATGGATGGTACCCAAAATGCCCCATCTGTATCGCAGGCTCAGCAACTAAAGAAGATGGCGCAGTGTGGTGAGTTCACCTATGAAAAGGCGTTTGATATTTTGGGGCAGGAAAAGAAGAGTGAGCAGGACACCGTAACTATCAAAAACGACATCCTGCGGAAGTATTTCCCGCGCAGCTACACCCCGAAACAGATGGAGGACACCATC
>OBAA01001351.1_pt1 | contig 13007 bp, 8 predicted proteins | sample 1475961 | NCBI WGS metagenome assembly OBAA01 (sample SAMEA2579960, study PRJEB22360) | human gut metagenome | biome: human gut; feature: human-associated habitat; material: faeces | place: Denmark | collected 2008/2010 | reverse complement strand
TAAAATCCTCCAGCATTTCCTTAAATGAATCTTGGAATATAAATTCAAACTGACCAGCTTCATTCTTACGCCAAGCCAGTTTAGGTTCCTTGCCCTTAACTATCTTACCATGCCTATCTAAATCTTGAGCAAAATGAAATGGCAAAAATCCTAAAATATCAAGAATTCTATGCAACCGTTCTCTGCGAAGCAGATATCGTTCGCTTAAACGACGAACTCCACGCAATCTGGTTCTTTCAGCAGTTTGAGATATGGAATTACCTTTATTAAAATCTCCTATCATAGCTGCATCCATAGGTATGATGCGACTTCCAGAAGCTTGTATCTTAACCAATTGTTCACTTCCATCGTCATTGACACTTCCATTTACTACTGCCCAACCTATGCTATTGGTACCCAAATCAAGACCCACTATATTTTTCATAAGACAACTATTTTATCAAAACTTTTCAAAGTTATCAAATTATTCTAATAATCACTTGTCCTTTACATATTTATTTCATAGTTTTGCAATACTAATTTGAAGCAAGTCACAATAAGGATTATTCCGTTGTGAAAACATTTAGGTTGCCCTCGTCCTTTAACGGGGGCTTTTTTAGACTCATCTTTTAATAGATATTTGCCATACTGACCAACGGTTCGTATAATTTTTCTATATCCTGCGCATCCATTTCTATCTCCACTTGATCACCGGGAACTAGGGTTTGCCCCTGAGGAAGTAAGTTTTTACGATTCCGGTGTATACTACGAATGATACAATGATTAGGTAAAGCCAATGTATCCACTTCCTTTCCGTCAAAATAAGACCCATCCATTATCTCGACAAAAAGATGATAGCGGGCACCAGCCTCTTCGGAAGACTCCGGATTATGGCTACGGAACATCCTGTCATACAGCAATACATTGTAAGGTTTTATCTGTAACAATTCGGTGAAATAATAAGTCAACCCACCTACCACGATGGAAGGATAGAACACCTCGAAATGACCGGTAATCTCCGTTATCAGGACAATGGCAGTCAAAGGGGTACGCACCACAGCCACCAAAAAAGCCACCATCCCGATCAGCATCATATAACTCACATTCTCATACCCTATCCATCCGCGCTGTACCAATACCAACCCGAAGATTTGTCCCAATAATCCTCCCGTAACCAAGGTAGGAATGAAACTTCCTCCCGGCAAACCCGAAGAAAGAGAAAACAGCGTAAAAACAAAATGAATAAGCATCATGATAGTAAGCCACCGGATATCATGAGTTCCATTCATTCCCTGCATCATCAAAAACTGCTCTCCGCCACCTGTCAGATTCGTCTCTGTTAACGATATGGCATAAGCTATGATCAATAAATACAACATCTTGACAGGAATGGAGAGTTTCATGGCAGGTATCCTTTCTTGAAAGAAAGGAACGATGAGCGAATAAAACTTTGCAATGACAGCCATAAGGGCGGCAAAGATAATATAAAGCTCTGCCTGACGGATAAAAGATAAACCGGGAACGACCGCACTAATCAGATGATAAGGAGTCGTGGGGAACATCCAACTAGCCACTCCTCCGGCTACCACGCCGGCCAACAAGGTAGTAATGGCGGTTTTAGGTGCATCAAAACGCTCGATGGATTCTATTACCAGCAAAGAAGAAGACAACGGAGCGGCAAAAGCGGCAGACAAGCCCGCACCGGCTCCGGCAGCCAGCAATTGTTTCCGTTCCCCTTTCAGGATATGTCCCCAACGGGAGATAAGTGTTCCTATATAAGACCCTATCTGAACAGACGGCCCCTCGCGTCCCAAGGACAGCCCCGCACTGAGAGCCAACACACCTCCGCAGAATTTGGCCACCAGTTCCTTAAAAGGATGCTCATAACGGATACGACCGTTATTGGCCGCACGTGTCTGAGGAATACCGCCTCCGGCTATCAATGGCATACGTTTTACCAAAGAAGCGACAAAGATCAGAATCCCCCATAAGATAAAAAACAACAATACATGCCAATACCACGGATAATGCGCCGTGAAAAAAGTTTTCCGCACATCAAAGAAATACCAGAGAAGATAGTGATAAGGCACAGCAACCAGTCCCGTAAGCAGCCCCACGAATATGCTCACGAAATACAGACGGGCATCAATCAGCTTCAGTTTCCATATTTGCCATTTGCGCAGATTGCTCCACTCCTTCCACTTGTTTTTCCATTTCTCCAGTTTCATATCCGGAATAAACAAATGGAAAAGAGAAGGGTTTATTTAAACAATGGCTTTAATAGTTCCGGTATTTCTATTTCATTTGCTTTCAGCGCTTCCAAACATTCACGCCCTTTATCGGATAAAGTAAAATGCATCTGCCGTTTATCCTTATCCCCCAAATTACGGACGATTAATTCTTTCTCTTCAATGGAACGGATGACTTTAGAGGTATGCGAAGCAGACAGGCCTGTGTTTTCCGATATCACACTGGCTGTCAGCGTATCTCCGCCAATGCAACAAAGTGCCATTGCCTCATTCAATGACACTCCATATTGTTCCATCAAGCGGGTTTCAAGTTCAGAGAGAGCCTTGAACAGCTCTCTCATGACACATATTGATTTTATTTTCTCCATGCAAATTTAAATAAACAAGTTTACATTCGCCTGTTCGGCACGGTTCATATAGGTTGCCACTCCGCCAATAGTCACATGATCCAGCAATTCCTCACGTTTCACACCCATTACATCCATTGACATCTGGCAAGCAATAAATTCCACTCCGTTCTGAATGGCTTGAGTACGCAGAGATTCCAGTGAGTCGATGTTTTTCTTATTCATGATATATCGCATCATCCTGGCTCCCATTCCACCCATATTCATTTTAGACAATCTCAGCTTTAAAGAACTGGAAGGCAGCATCATGCCGAACATCTTCCCCCAGATATCTTTCTTCACCGCAGGCTTGTCCAATCTTTTGATAGCATTCAGCCCCCAGAAAGTAAAGAAGATGGTCACCTTCTTTCCCGTAGCCGCCGCACCGTTTGCGAGTACAAAAGTAGCTAAAACTTTGTCCAGGTCGTCACTGAACAGAATAAAAGTTTTCCCTTTATCCTCCCGGCAAACCTCCGAGGAAGAAGATTGCGGAGTACTTTTCTCAACAATTACCTCATACTTTCCTGCTCCTGACTTTACTGAGACAAAACGGTTCCCGGTAGTCTGGCACCATGCTTCGGCATCGCGGGGGAAACCGGCATCCGTAGCGACAATCTCCAGACGTTCGCCGTCCGCCAGTTCTTCCATACTCTTCTTCAGCTTCATGATAGGACCGGGACAAGATATGCCACAAGCATCCACTTTTATTGCTTTCATAGAAGGAATGGCGGAAGAGGCAATAGTATAAGCTTCAGCAGAATCTTTACTGTGTTCAGAATGATCAACTTTTGAAGAATCAGAACTTGAAGATCCGGAATTTGAGAACTCCTTCGGCTTGGGCAGAGGAGCCGTTGCCGCTTTATACAGTTTCAAACCTCCTATTAAATTCCTTACTTCCCCAAAGCCATTCTGTAACAATATATTAGAAGCCAGATACCCTCTCAACCCCACTCCACAATACAAATAGACCGGCTTATCCTGAGGAATCTCTTTCATCCTTTCGCGCATATCATCCAAAGGAATATTGACAGCCCCCTTCAAAGCACCGAGTGCAAATTCATCGGGAGTACGGACATCAACCAACGTAACTTTACTCAAATCGGCAGCCTGCAACTCGCGCCAATAAAGAGGCTTCATCTTTCCGCTCAGTATATTTCCGGCTACATATCCGGCTACTGCTACAGGATCTTTTGCCGAAGAGAAAGGAGGAGCGTATGCCTGCTCCAAAGCCATCAAGTCATATACAGTTCCGTTATGCTTAATCACTTGCGAGAATTCGTCAATACGTTTGTCCACTCCGTTATACCCCACAATCTGCGCTCCAAGTAATTTCCCGTTCACAGGAGAGAAGGTTATTTTAATGGACATCTGTAAAGCATCGGGATAATATCCCGCATGGGAACCGGAATGGATGGTTGCCGACAAATAATCAATGCCTGCATGTTTCAACCGCTTTGCCGGAAGGCCTGAAGCAGCGACAGTCATATCAAAAATTTTGGCAATGGAAGTACCGACAGCCCCTTCGTATGTAACCTTATTTCCAAAAACCATGTTATCTGCCACAATACGCGCCTGACGGTTGGCCGGACCAGCCAGATAATTCAACCACGGTCTATCAGTCAGCGGATGACGGAACTCGATAGCGTCGCCCACCGCATAAATATGCTCGTCGGAAGTCTGCAAGTAATCGTTCACCTTAATGCCGCGCATCTCCCCTATCTCCAGTCCGGCCTCTGTCGCCAATGAGGTATTGGGACGTACCCCGATGGATAACAACACCATATCGGCAGGCAGCCTTTCGCCCGATTTAAAAATAACCTCCAGTCCGTTGACCGTGCGCTCGAAAGAAGCCACCGCCTTTTCCAGGTAGAGATGCACTCCTTTCTGCAACAAATGCTCGTGCACCAAAGAAGCCATAGAGAAATCAATAGGAGCCATGACTTGATTTGCCATCTCTACAACCGCCACTTCCGCACCGGCTTCCTGCAGATTCTCCGCCATCTCCAACCCGATGAATCCGGCCCCGATGATTACCGCCCGTTTCACCTTATGCTGCTGCAAGTAACTCTTGATAGCATCGGTATCATTCACATTACGTAGGGTAAAAATTCCTTCATTGTCAATGCCCGGCAAGGGAGGACGAACAGGCGACGCACCCGGAGAAAGCAATAATTTGTCATAACTCTCCGTATAAGTTTTCCCGTCGGAAGTACGAATATCCACTGTCTTATCGGCAGAATGGATGGCTATTACCTCGGACCGGGTACGCACATCTATGTTAAAACGTTTCCCGAAAGCCTCCGGAGTCTGTACAAACAATTTTTCCCGCTCCGCAATCACACCTCCTATATAATAAGGCAGACCACAATTGGCATACGAAATGTATTCTCCCTTCTCGAACAAAATGATTTCCGCCTGTTCCGTGTTTCTTCTGATACGTGCGGCAGCAGTTGCACCTCCTGCTACGCCTCCTATTACTATATACTTCATAATCGAACTATTTTATTTGATTTAATATTTTCCAATGGAAACTTTATGCAAACATACATGATATTTCTTATAATAAAAAGTTTCCTATGGAAAATATTATCAAGTTAACTCTTTTTAAGGAGAAAGAACATTCCGGGTATTAAATAGACAATCTCTATTGTTGTTTGATATTTTATTCCCTACCTTCGCAATAAATTTCAAAATAAATAAGAAATTGAATCGAACAGACGCACATCATGTTATCTAAAATAGACTTGACGCAGGGAGGCATCACCGGCACTCTGCTACGTTTTACCTTACCTATGATTATAGGCTCACTGCTACAACAGTGTTACAACATAGCCGACACGCTGATTGTAGGACAATGTATAGGTTCCGGCGCATTGGCCGCCGTCGGTTCCGCCTACACGCTGATGGTTTTCCTTATTTCCATCCTGCTGGGATTGTCCATGGGAAGCGGAACCGTTTTTTCCTTGCAATATGGAGCCGGACGGACGGATTCCCTACGCCGTAGCATCTATGTATCCGTCCTGCTGATCGGCACAGTAACATTGATTCTAAATATAGCGGTTTTCGTCTGGATTCATCCCATCCTCAGGATATTGCAGATTCCCAAAGATATTTATGGCATGATGTATGATTACTTGTGGATTATCTTTTGGGGAATCGGCTTTACCTTTATCTATAATTTCTATGCGGCATTGCTGCGTGCCATAGGAGATGCCGTCACTCCTCTTTGGTTTCTGGCGGTTTCCGTTGTACTGAACATCGGGCTGGATTTGTTCTTTATCTTGCAGTTGGATTGGGGAATCAAGGGAGCAGCCATCGCCACGGTAGCCGCACAGGGAGTATCCGCTTTGGGAATTATGGGATATGCCTACGTGAAATACCCCGAACTGAGATTACACCGCAACGACCTGCATTTCGACCGTCACTGCCTGAAAGAGATCACTTCGTTCTCCGCACTGACCTGTGTACAACAATCGGTAATGAATCTGGGCATTCTCATGGTACAAGGATTGGTCAACAGTTTTGGCACTGTAGTCATGGCCGCCTTTGCGGCAGCAATAAAAATAGACTCGTTCGCCTATATGCCGGTACAGGAATTCGGAAATGCCTTTTCCACCTTTATTGCCCAGAACTTCGGAGCGAGAAAAGAAGAACGGATCCGCAAAGGAGTGAAAAGTGCCTTGATTACCACCGTTCTCTTCTCTCTGGTCATTTCCATTCTGGTCTTTTTATTCGCCAAACCATTGATGCTGATTTTTGTCCGCCCCCACGAAACGGAAATTCTGAACATCGGTATCAGTTATTTACGCATCGAGGGAGCGTTTTATTGCGGAATCGGGATTTTGTTCCTGTTATACGGATATTATCGTGCCATCCGTATGCCGGGAATGTCCGTAGTGCTCACAGTGGTATCGTTGGGAACCCGTGTAGCCCTTTCCTATTGGCTTGCCGGCATTCCTGCCATCAGGGTCATCGGAATCTGGTGGTCTATTCCTATCGGATGGTTTATAGCGGACGTCATCGGCATCATATATTATAAACAACTTAAAAAGGAAACAGCAAAGGAAGTACCAGCACCATGACAATGCCCATAATAATCTGCAACGGCAGCCCTACCTTTACATAATCCATAAAGGTATATTGTCCGGCGGGCATCACCAACGCATTGGGCGGAGTGGAGAATGGCGAAGCGAAACACATACTTGCCCCCAGTGTCACCGCAAAGAGAAAAGGTACGGGACTTACCCCTATCTGCGTTGCACTTTGCATCGCGATAGGAGCCAGAAGCACTGCGGTAGCCGTGTTGCTGATAAACATCGTCATCAGGGAAGTAGTGAAATAAATACCCGCCATCAGTGCCAACGGTCCGTATGTTCCCAGTTCACTGACCAGACTGTTCGAAATGTATTCGGAAGCCCCTGTCTTTTCCAATGCCAGCGACATAGGCAGCATGGCCGCAATGAGTACGATGCTTTCCCAGTTAATGGTTTTGTAAGCCGCCTCCACATTGCGGAAACATCCTGTCAGTACCATCAGGATACCGGCAATCATCACTGCCGTCACCGGAGCTACCGGAATGAAGTCGAACACCATCATTGCCACCATCAGCACCATGATAACGGCAGCTACCGGTGCTTTGTAATCCAGCGTGACCTTTGCAGCCTCGGCCAGCGGTTGTCCCAGTACCACCCAGTCGGCATCCTCCTTGCTCAGCCGGGCGATATTGTTCCATGTACCCTGCACCAGCAACACATCCCCGCTATGAATCCGCTCATTGCCCAAGTCCTGCAACAAATATTCCTTCTTCCGGCGGATACCCAGTACATTCACATTAAACTTGTCACGAAAGCCCGCCCCCTTTATCGTCTGGTTTATCAGATTGGAGGAAGGCATCAAAACGATTTCAGCAATACCTATGTCATAAAAATCCAATGAATTGGCTGAGTTTTTCGCTTCTTCGGTAGTATGCTCGTCCAGCATCTCCAGCAGATAATCTTCGGCAAACAACTTTATTTTCTCAAAATCCCCCGTCACATACAGAATATCCTCTTTCTGAAGAACCGTACCGGGATCGGCCAGCTTCTGAGTAATTGTTTTCAGGAAGCGGTGTTGTGACATATCCCCACGACGCACCTCCAGTATATTCAATCCATACTTGCGCCGGATATCCAACTCTATAATCGTCTTTCCATGCAGCCGGGAGTCACCCACCACCCTCAACCGGAACAAATTACTGGATAGCCCGTATTCCTTCACCAACTGTTTCAGGGATTTGCCCGAATGAACATTGTCTTCCCCGTTTTTCCCCCGTTTCGAAAGAAACCATTTACTGAGCGGAAGCAACACCAAAGTACCCACTGCCACACAAATAATCCCTACCGGAAAAAAAGAGAAGAACGAAAGCGGAGGAAAACCGGCCGAAGTCAACGCATTTTGAATAACAAGGTTGGGCGGCGTACCAATCAGTGTCATCATACCTCCCATACTGCTGGCAAACGCCAACGGCATAAGCAGACGACTGGGATTCATGTTGGCACTGACTGCCAGACTGACCACGATAGGCAACATCAGAGCCACCGTACCTGTATTGCTCACAAAAGCCCCGATGGCAGAAGTCACCAACATTACAAGCAAGAATAATTTCAATTCACTCTTACCCGCTAATTTCAGAATGTGTGAACTGATCATTTTGGCAAGTCCTGTCTGGAAAATCGCTCCGCCAACCACAAACAGCCCCACCATCATAATGACGACCGAATTGGAGAATCCGGACAAAGCCTCGTCAGGAGTCAATATCTGAAAAATCAACAAAGCCACTAAAGCACAAAGAGCCACAAGATCCGACCGTATCTTGCCATTTACAAAAAATACTGCGGACAGTACAAGGATAATAATCGTAATGAGCATAAGTATTAAATTATTGTTTTATTCATTCGTTGTTGCATTTGTACAAGTTCTTTTTGCAAAATAAAAAATATATTCCGATAATAGAAACAAACCCCGAATGTTTTTGTTCTTAAAAGAACAACATGAACGACATTTTCATCTAAAATTTATGTATTTTTGTAGCCCTATAGAAAAGAACAGACATACAAATGATGGAAGAAACAACCTGCAAACCTGATTATTCGAATTCGATGGCGGAACATCTGGGTATCCGGTTTCTACCCTCCACCGAGGATGCGGTACATGCCGAAATGCCTGTAGACCATCGTACTTCACAACCCTTTGGTATGTTGAACGGCGGCGCGTCACTGGCTCTGGCCGAGATTGTGGCAGGGCATGGCTCCATGTCGCTATGCCGGGAAGGCGAATATGCCTGCGGAGTACAAGTAAGTGGAAATCATCTGTCGGCCGTACCCGTCGGAGGCAAAGTATTCGCCACCGGCAAACTGATTCACCGCGGCAGATCCTCGCATATATGGAATATAGATATCACCACTCCACAAGGACAACTGGTTTCTACTGTTCGTGTCGTTAATTTCATACTGAAAAAGAAATGAATCTACCAGATATACATACGCAAAAATTATTGGATTGCCTGACACACAGCCGCCTCGGTTTCGCCCTCTACCGGTTACCTTGGACAGACGAATGCTACCTGGTATTGCAAACCTCGGGCGATGTGGAACAATTAGCGGACATTCAGGAACTGAATGGAAAGAAAGGATTTGTCATGGCTCCTTTCCGGATATCGGAGGAACATCCCTTGGTACTTATCCGTCCGGATGTCACCGCATACGACTGGAGCGAAATCAGCGAAGCACTGTCTTCACTGGAATGTGCGGATGCCCTGCTCACCTGCAAAAGCCGGCAGAGTGAACTCTCCCCTTTTGTTTCCGAAGAAACGGATAAAGAACAATATACCCGCGCATTCGGGCGTTTCATCACTCCCTTACAAGAGAAGCGGTTCCAGAAACTGGTTCTGTCACGTTCTTCCGCCAGACATATCGGAGATGATTTTTCACCACTCGGCGCTTTTGTCCGGGCCTGCAACAACTATCCGCGCATGATGATTTACCTATGCCACACCCCTGCTTCCGGAACCTGGCTGGGCAGCACACCGGAAATCTTATTAAGCGGACACGGCAAAGAATGGCACACCGTGGCCCTGGCCGGTACCATGCCGATGCAGAACGAAGTGATGCCGACAGACTGGGACAAGAAGAACCGGGAAGAGCAGGGCTATGTGGCTGATTACATCCGCCGGATCGCCAAAAGATTCGGCAACAAGATGACGGAAAAAGGTCCTTATACCGCCCGTGCCGGACAATTGGTACACCTCAAGACCGATTTTTATTTCTTGTTGAAAAATACAGACCATATAGGCGATTTATTGCAAGAACTCCATCCCACTCCCGCCGTCTGCGGCCTGCCCAAAGAGGAGGCTTTCCGGTTTATTCCGGACAATGAAGGGTACGACCGCAGTTATTATTCCGGATTCACCGGCTGGCTGGACACAGAGGGGCATACCGATATCTACGTCAATCTGCGCTGCATGGAAATAAAGCCGGGTGAAGCCATCCTGTATGCAGGAGGAGGAATACTGGCTTCCTCGGAAGTAGAATCGGAATGGATGGAAACGGGAGACAAGATGAATACGATGCGGAGCATCCTTCATCCTGACTTTATAAGTAAATAAATGGAAACAATTAAAGTAGAAGAATAATGTATTCAGACAAAAAGAACATACTTCAGTTGGTGGCACTTCTCAAAGCGCACGGTGTGCGGAAAATAGTGCTTTGTCCCGGCAGCCGTAATGCTGCCATCGTACATACTCTGGCCAATATAGAGGACTTCACTTGTTATTCTGTAACCGATGAACGCAGTGCCGGTTTTTTTGCCATCGGCCTATCTTTACAAGGGGGAGGCCCTGCCGCAGTATGCTGCACTTCCGGTTCGGCCCTGCTGAACCTGCACCCTGCCGTAGCCGAAGCCTTTTACCAACAAGTACCTCTGATTGTCATTTCCGCCGACCGCCCCGCTGCCTGGATAGGACAAATGGACGGACAAACCCTGCCCCAGCCCCATGTGTTCGGAACGTTAGTCAAGGTGTCTGTCAACCTGCCCGAAGTACATACTGAGGAAGACGAATGGTTTTGCAACCGCCTTATCAACGAAGCCATACTGGAAACCACCCACCACGGCAAAGGGCCTGTACATATCAATGTACCCATTTCCGAACCCATTTACCGCTTTACCGCCAAAACACTTCCCGAAGTACGTGTCATCACCCGTTATCAGGGACTGAGCGTGTACGACCGTGACTATAAGGAACTGATCGAACGGCTGAACAAGTACAACAAGCGCATGGTTGTGGTAGGCCAGATGAATCTGATTTACCTGTTCGAGAAAAAATATGTGAAACCGCTTTATAAACATTTCGCCTGGCTGACGGAACATCTGGGCAACCAGACCATCCCCGGCATTCCTATCAAGAATTTCGACGCCGCCGTTTATTCCATGACACCGGAACGCCAAGAAGACATGGCCCCCGAAATACTGATTACCTACGGCGGACACATCGTATCCAAACAATTGAAGAAATACCTGCGCAATCATCCCCCGCGCGAACACTGGCATGTTGCCGCCGACGGGAAGATAGCCGATTTATACGGTTGCCTGACCACCGTCATCGAGATGGATCCGTTTGAGTTCTTGGAAAAAATAGCTTTCCTGCTGGACAACAAACCTACCCATTATCCGCTGATGTGGGAAAACTATTGCAAAACCATTCCGATGCCGGACCTTGCTTATTCCGAAATCTCCGTTATCGGAAAACTCATCCGGGCATTGCCCGAACCCTGTGCCCTGCATCTGGCAAACAGCTCCACCGTGCGCTATGCACAGTTATTTACAGTTCCTCCCCAGGTGGAAATCTGTTGCAACCGGGGAGTGAACGGCATAGAAGGCTCCCTGTCCACCGCCATCGGTTATGCCGCCGCTTCCAGCAAGCTGAATTTCATCATCATAGGCGACTTGAGCTTCTTCTATGACATGAACGCACTGTGGAACCAAAATTACGGTGCCAACATCCGCATCCTGTTACTGAATAACGAAGGAGGAGAAATATTCCACACCCTGCCTGGAATGGACAAATCAAGTCGTTCCAGGGAATTTATCACAGCCGAGCATTACACCACCGCCAAAGGCTGGGCGGAAGAACGCGGCTTTATTTACATGAAAGTGACCGGAGAAGAAGAGCTGGAAGAAGCGATGCAGCCATTCACCTCATCCGAGACACGGATGCAACCCATGCTGCTGGAGGTGTTTACCGACAAGGAAAAAGACACCACCCTGTTAAGAGAATATTATCACGGACTTAAAAATAAAAATGAATAATGGAAACAAGAGAATGGAAAACCATCAAAGAATATCAGGATATTCTGTTTGACTTTTACAACGGAATAGCGAAAATCACCATCAACCGTCCGCGTTACCGCAACGCGTTCACCCCCACCACCACTTCGGAAATCAGCGACGCCCTGTATTACTGCCGCGAGTGTCAGGATATCAATGTAGTGGTTCTGACCGGAGCAGGCGACAAAGCCTTCTGCAGCGGGGGAGATATGCACGTAAAAGGTCATGGCGGCTATATCGGCACGGATGGAGTTCCCCGTCTGAATGTGCTGGACGTACAAAAGCAAATCCGGTCACTGCCTAAACCGGTCATCGCCATGGTAAACGGTTACGCCATCGGCGGCGGTCATGTGCTGCATGTGGTATGCGATCTGACCATTGCCTCAGAGAATGCCATTTTCGGACAGACAGGTCCCAAAGTAGGCAGCTTCGACGCCGGATTCGGCTCTTCCTATCTGGCACGCATCGTAGGGCAGAAGAAAGCCCGTGAAATATGGTTCCTTTGCCGTCAATACTCCGCACAGGAAGCACTGGAAATGGGATTGGTCAATACAGTCGTTCCTTTCGACCGCCTGGAAGACGAAACCGTGGCATGGGCAGAAAAGATGATGGAGCACAGCCCGCTCGCTCTTCGTATGATCAAAGCCGGACTGAATGCCGAACTGGACGGACAAGCCGGCATACAAGAACTTGCCGGAGATGCCACCATGCTGTATTACATGACAGAGGAAGCACAGGAAGGAGGAAAGGCATTTTTGGAAAAACGCAAGCCACGGTTCCAGGATTATCCGAAGTTCCCATAATCAGTGGTTCATTTTTCCGGTGGAGGACAACCCAATAGTCCTCCTTGCTTCCCATTAACCACTAATCACTAATAAGAATGTTCCAAACCCGAATTATAAAAAAACAATTACACTTCAAGCAACCGGCAGGTACTTCCAGAGGAGTATATACCACCCGGAATGTATGGTACATCCTCCTCACCGACACCGGCAGCCGCCACTATGGCGTGGGGGCATGGGCGAGTCCGTTG
>OBAA01001349.1_pt1 | contig 13046 bp, 10 predicted proteins | sample 1475961 | NCBI WGS metagenome assembly OBAA01 (sample SAMEA2579960, study PRJEB22360) | human gut metagenome | biome: human gut; feature: human-associated habitat; material: faeces | place: Denmark | collected 2008/2010 | reverse complement strand
TTGCCTGAATATGGACAAGTGGGAATAATGTGTATCACTGATAAACAATTTGCTGCTATTGAACTTTTTTATGGAAAGAAACTACAAGGTGTAACTACTCCAGGACAGCAATTGGAATTATTTTAAAAATAAGAAATCCCGTCTGAAACGGGATTTCTTATTAGAAAACAACTTTGTTTTTAATTTCTGAATATATGTGTAACTAATTGGTAATTAGCTTGTAACATATATTCAGTTGTTTTCAATGGTTCAAAGATACTAATTCGAAAGCAAATCACAACCAGGTGGTCGGCGGCCCCGCTCATATCCAGGTTGTTTTCAATGGTTCAAAGATACTAATTCGAAAGCAAATCACAACCCGATGGGCGGTAGTTCCTGAATGGTGTCGGTTGTTTTCAATGGTTCAAAGATACTAATTCGAAAGCAAATCACAACCATAGCCTTCAGCATCACTAATAGGCATTAGTTGTTTTCAATGGTTCAAAGATACTAATTCGAAAGCAAATCACAACTTCTATCGTTATAGAGGTCGAATGTATTGTGTTGTTTTCAATGGTTCAAAGATACTAATTCGAAAGCAAATCACAACCAAGAAACGCCATGCCTTTTCCACCCATTCGTTGTTTTCAATGGTTCAAAGATACTAATTTGAAAGCAAATCACAACTATAACGTGTAAAACCTCTATCAACATTTAGTTGTTTTCAATGGTTCAAAGATACTAATTTGAAAGCAAATCACAACCCATGATGAACTTTTATATTATGTATAGCGTTGTTTTCAATGGTTCAAAGATACTAATTTGAAAGCAAATCACAACCTTCCTTACTTATATACATAAACACCTCCGGTTGTTTTCAATGGTTCAAAGATACTAATTTGAAAGCAAATCACAACAAAGGTTTTTTATTGCCCATCCTATCTTCAGTTGTTTTCAATGGTTCAAAGATACTAATTTGAAAGCAAATCACAACGGCACCGACAGGGATAAGCTACGCGAATTGCTGTTTTCAATGGTTTAAAGATACTAATTTGAAAGCAAATCACAATAGTAATTTGATAATAATAGGATTGAAAATTACAAAATGAGAATATAAATAGTTCGTAAGCAATTGATAAATGATACTCATTGCAAAAAGCTTGGGATATATTAGCAAAGTTAGTATTTTTGTCTGCAAACTAATAATAATGCTTATGAACTTTCTAGAATTAGTAAAAGCGCGCTATTCTGCCCGCAAATATGCCGGTCGTTCGGTTGAGATAGAAAAATTGGAGTATATCATGGAGTGTGTACGCTTGGCTCCCTCGGCAGTTAATTTCCAACCGTGGCGGTTTAAAATAGTCACAGATGAACCTACATTAAAGGCGTTGCAGCAATGCTATAAGCGTGAGTGGCTTGCCACAGCTCCCTGTATCATTGTGGCTTGCACAAACCATGAAGAGTCTTGGCATCGTCGTGCCGACAATAAAGATCATGCAGATATTGATATAGCTATTGCGGTGGAACATCTCTGTCTGGCTGCTACCGAGCAGGGTTTGGGTACTTGCTGGGTTTGTAATTTCGATGCTTCTCAGTGCAGCACTGTTTTGGGATTGCCCGAATATATAGAGCCGGCTGTGTTGATTCCTGTAGGATACGCTGAAGACGAACCTGTTGAAAAAAAGCGCAAGATGCTGAATGAAATTCTTTTTTAAGGACTTCGTAATGTCATCGGGCAGATTCAATCTGCCCTTACAGCAGACCAAAGTGCTGTTTTTTCCTGAGTTGATGGCTGTTTTAGGTTTTTGGAACGCTTTCTTTCTTCGTGTATCTTCTTCTTTTCTACTAATTTTGCATATTTTTCAACCCCTTTATTATAAAAATAAAACCGAAATGCCTAAATTTGAGCACTTTTTAGGCTTTGAATAACCTATAAGTGCAGTAAGTACTATTAATAACACTAGATTTATGGAGAACATAGGAGTCGGATTGATGCTGATGGTAGTTGGAATGGCTACTGTCTTTGTCATACTACTCATTGTTATCTATCTGAGCAAGTACCTCATTACTATTGTCAACAAGGTAGCTCCCGAAGAAGCTCCCAGGAAAGTGCCTACTGTAGCTCCTACAACCGATGCAGGAGCTATGGATGCTATTAAGGCGGCAGTAGAGATTTTGACAGCAGGTAAAGGTCAGGTGATAAAAATTGAGAAGCTATAATCCAAAAGAAAAACACATTTAAGGAAAATGGAAAGAGAAGTGAAATTTAGTCTGGTCTTCCGCGATATGTGGCAGAGCGCAGGCAAGTATGTGCCCCGCGTAGACCAGTTGGTAAAAGTTGCCCCGGCCATTATTGAAATGGGTTGTTTTGCACGTGTAGAAACAAATGGCGGTGGTTTTGAACAGGTAAATTTATTGTTTGGCGAGAATCCGAATAAAGCAGTGCGCGAGTGGACCAAACCCTTCCACGAGGCAGGTATTCAGACACACATGTTGGATCGTGCTTTGAATGGTCTTCGAATGAGTCCCGTTCCGGCAGATGTCCGCAAGTTATTCTATAAAGTAAAACACGCGCAAGGAACAGATATTACCCGTACTTTTTGCGGTTTGAATGATGTTCGCAATATTATCCCCTCTATCGGTTATGCCCATGATGCCGGCATGATTTCACAATGCTCCCTATGCATCACTTTTTCTCCGGTACATACCGTGGAATATTATGTAAACATGGCCCAACAGCTTATCGAGGCCGGAGCGGATGAAATCTGTATCAAGGATATGGCAGGTATCGGACGTCCTGTTTCACTGGGTAAAATAGTAGCAGGAATAAAGAAAATAAAAAATATCCCCATCCAATATCACTCTCACGCAGGACCCGGTTTCAACATGGCTTCTATATTGGAAGTATGTCAGGCGGGTTGCGACTATATCGATGTCGGCATGGAGCCGTTGTCATGGGGCACGGGACATGCCGATCTTATCAGTGTGCAGGCCATGCTGAAGGATGCCGGTTTCAAAGTGCCCGAAATCAATATGGAGGCGTACATGAAAGTGCGTTCTCTTATTCAGGAATTTATGGATGACTTCCTCGGACTATATATCAGCCCGAAGAACCGTCTGATGAACTCCTTGCTGATTGCTCCGGGACTTCCGGGAGGTATGATGGGAAGCTTGATGGCCGATCTCGAAACAAATCTTGAATCGATCAACAAGTATAAGGCGAAACGCAATTTGCCGTTTATGACTCAGGACGAGTTATTGATAAAGCTCTTCAATGAAGTGGCTTATGTATGGCCACGTGTCGGTTATCCTCCTTTGGTGACTCCGTTCAGCCAGTATGTGAAAAACCTTGCCATGATGAACGTAATGGCCATGGAAAAGGGTAAAGAACGCTGGGGCATGATTGCCGATGATATTTGGGATATGATTTTGGGCAAAGCCGGCCGTCTGCCGGGCAAATTGGCTCCTGAAATCATAGAAAAGGCAGAACGCGAAGGTCGTAAGTTCTTTGATGGTAATCCACAGGATAATTATCCCGACCAATTGGATAAATATCGTAAGATGATGCTCGAAAAGCAATGGGATAAGGGTCAGGACGATGAAGAACTCTTTGAATATGCCATGCATCCGGCTCAGTATGAGGCTTATAAGAGTGGAAAGGCAAAGGAAGACTTCTTGGCGGATGTGAAGAAACGCCGGGAAGAAAAAGCCAATGCAACGGCTCCTGTCGAAGCAGAGAACAAAACAAAGGTATTGACGGTAGATGTAAACGGTCAACCTTATCGTGTCACAGTAGCTTACGGTGCCGTAGATCCTGCTACCCTCAATGCTGCTGCAGGAGGTACTCCGGCGGCTCAAACTGTTGCTCCGGTGGGCGAAGGAAAAGATATCCTTTCTCCGTTGGAAGGAAAATTCTTCTTGGTAAAGAATGCACAGGAAACCCCGAAGAAGGTAGGTGATAAAGTGGCAAAAGGCGAAGTTATCTGTTATGTAGAGGCTATGAAGACATATAATGCGATTCGTGCCGAATATGACGGAACCATCACTGCCATTTGTGTAAATTCGGGTGATTCTGTGTCGGAAGATGACGTATTAATGAAGATATTATAATGGAAGATATATTTGCAAGACTATATGAAATGACTGCTTTCAGCAATATTATTGCCGAACCGCAGTTCCTGATAATGTATGCCATTGCGTTCATCTTGCTTTATCTGGGTATTAAGAAAAAGTATGAGCCGTTATTGCTGATTCCGATTGCTTTCGGAGTATTGCTGGCCAACTTCCCCGGAGGTGAAATGGGCGTAGTCCAAGCCGATGAAAACGGCATGGTAATGGTGAATGGCGTGATGAAGAATATTTGGGAGATGCCGTTGCATGAAATTGCCCATGATCTCGGTTTGATGAACTTCATCTACTATATGTTGATAAAGACAGGCTTCCTGCCTCCTATTATTTTTATGGGTGTGGGTGCTCTGACGGATTTTGGTCCGATGCTTCGTAACCTGCGGCTCTCTATTTTCGGTGCAGCTGCACAGTTGGGCATTTTCACCGTATTGCTGGTAGCCATTTTGATGGGCTTTACACCGAAGGAAGCTGCTTCACTGGGTATTATCGGTGGTGCTGACGGTCCGACAGCTATCTTTACCACCATCAAGCTGGCTCCTCATCTGTTAGGTCCCATTGCCATTGCAGCTTATTCTTATATGGCTTTGGTTCCGGTTATCATTCCTTTGGTGGTCAAACTGTGGTGTACCAAGAAGGAATTGAGTATCAATATGAAAGAGCAAGAAAAGAAATATCCTTCAAAGACAGAAATCAAAAACCTGCGTGTGCTGAAGATTCTTTTCCCGATTGTCGTTACTACAGTCGTGGCCTTGTTCGTACCGAGTGCAGTGCCTTTGATTGGTATGCTGATGTTTGGTAATTTGGTGAAAGAGATTGGCAGCGATACCTCGCGTTTGTTCGATGCGGCATCAAACAGCATCATGAATGCCGCCACCATTTTTCTGGGACTTTCGGTGGGCGCTACTATGACTACCGAAGCATTCCTCAATTGGACAACCATCGGCATCGTGATTGGCGGTTTCCTGGCATTTGCCCTGTCTATTTCCGGTGGTATTCTTTTTGTGAAGATATTCAATCTGTTTACCAAGAAAAAGATAAATCCGTTGATTGGTGCATGTGGCCTGAGTGCTGTGCCGATGGCAAGCCGTGTGGCCAATGAAATAGCATTGAAGTATGACCCGAAGAATCATGTACTTCAGTATTGTATGGCTAGTAATATCTCTGGAGTAATCGGTTCGGCAGTAGCTGCCGGTGTATTGATTTCGTTCTTGGGATAAACGGTATATATAGAAATATAAAGATACGGATGTGTAGAGAATATCGGTTCTTTAGGGGTAAAAGAACAATGAAGTCTGCATAATCCGTATCTTTTTTGTATATTCACTATTTTAAAACATTTGGAGGCGAAAAACTGTTTTAAAACTGCATTCTTTTTGCATTTGTGTGCAAAAATGAGGCATAATTCATTTATTGTTTGTATCTTTGCAAACTAATTTAACACTAATATAGGTATGAGTTACAATTTGTTGAAAGGAAAAAGAGGTATTATTTTTGGTGCATTAAATGAACAGTCCATTGCATGGAAAGTAGCAGAAAAAGCTGTTGAGGAAGGTGCTGTCATTACATTATCCAATACTCCGGTGGCAGTTCGTATGGGTGAAGTTTCGGCTTTGGCGGACAAGCTGCATTGCGAAGTGATTCCTGCTGATGCTACGAGTGTAGAAGATTTGGAAAATGTATTCAAGCGTTCAATGGAAGTGCTGGGTGGCAAGATAGATTTTGTTTTGCATTCTATCGGTATGTCTCCCAATGTTCGTAAAAAACGTACTTACGATGACCTCGATTATGATATGCTGGGCAAGACTTTAGATATTTCTGCCATATCATTCCACAAAATGATTCAGGCAGCCAAGAAACTGGATGCTATTGCAGAATACGGTTCTATCTTGGCTTTGAGCTACGTAGCTGCACAGCGTACATTCTACGGATACAATGACATGGCTGATGCAAAAGCATTATTGGAATCTATTGCACGCAGCTTCGGATATATCTACGGACGTGAACATCATGTGCGTGTGAACACTATTTCTCAGTCACCGACCATGACCACTGCCGGTTCGGGCGTGAAAGGCATGGACAAACTGTTCGATTTTGCCAATCGTATGTCTCCGTTGGGCAATGCTTCTGCCGATGAATGCGCGGATTATTGTATCGTAATGTTCTCCGACCTCACCCGCAAAGTGACCATGCAGAACCTTTTCCACGACGGAGGTTTCTCCAGTGTGGGTATGAGCCTTCGTGCCATGGCAACTTACGAAAAGGGATTGGATGAATATAAAGACGAAAACGGAAATATCATTTACGGATAATCACCGATGATACGCAAAGTTATATTCATATTAGTATGTCTCGTTGCTCTTTCTTCTTGCCATTGGAACGGAGGAAAGAGTAGCGATTCTGCCGAATTGAATATAAAAGTAGCCCGTTATGACCGTTTGTTGTTTGAGTATGTGACTATGAACAACCTTTCGGCACTGCAAAAGATGAATACTGATTTTCCGCAAGCCACCAAGCTCCTGATAGAAGATGTGTTGGCCATTGGCGAAGTGGATGACAATAAGATAAACGACCGTCTGATGGAGTATTATGCCGATACCACTTTATTGGTATTGATACAGGATGCCGAAGAAAAATTCAAGGATATGGGTTGGATAGAGAAGAAACTCACCAAAGGCTTCAAGCAGTTGAAGAAAGAAGTTCCCTCTTTGCCCGTTCCTCATTTCTATGCCCAACTTTCTGCTCTCAACCAGTCGGTAGTGGTAGGAGACAGTATCGTAGGGTTCAGCATAGATAAATATATGGGGGCCGACTATCCCCTCTATAAACGTTTTTACTACGATTACCAATGCCGCAGCATGGAGCCCGACCGCATTGTTCCGGATTGTTTCACCTTTTATTTATTGAGTGAATATCCCATGCCTTGGGGACCCGGACGTACCTTGCTCGATATGATCTTGCACAGGGGAAAAATCAATTGGGTAGTAGCCCGTATATTGGGTTATGAATCATTTGAGAAAGAGATGGGATATGACGAGAAAGAGGCGGAATGGTGCAGGAAGAACAAATCAGCCTTATGGCAAGGTATGCTGGACAACGGACATCTGGATGCTACCGATCCGTTGATTGTACGCAGCTATATTCGTAAAGATCCCTTTATACCGATTATGACAGGTGAGCGAACCCCGGCAAGTATCGGTGTATGGATGGGCATTTTGCTGATAGACGAATATATGAAGACTCATGACGACGTAACCATAAATGATTTATTGAACGATACCGATTATCGCCGCATATTGAGTGAAGTTGATTTCAAGCCCTGATAAGAACAGAATTATGGAAACAGCATTATACCTGTTGCCCGTTACCTTGGGCGACACTCCCGTTGAGAACGTATTACCGGTATACAACAAGGAAATAATCCTTGATATCAAGCATTTTATAGTCGAGGATGTGCGTTCTGCCCGTCGTTTTCTGAAGAAAGTGGAGCGTAGCATTGATATTGATTCACTTACATTCTATCCATTAAACAAGCATACTTCACCCGAAGACATTTCCGGCTATTTGAAACCGTTAATGTCGGGCGAGTCTATGGGAGTTATTTCTGAAGCCGGCTGTCCTGCCGTTGCCGACCCGGGGGCCGATGTGGTAGCCATTGCCCAGCGCAAGAATCTGAAAGTGGTTCCGTTGGTAGGGCCTTCTTCCATTATTATGTCTGTCATGGGTTCGGGCTTTAACGGTCAGAGCTTTGCTTTCCATGGTTACCTTCCTATTGAACCGGGCGAAAGAGCCAAGCGGATTAAGGTATTGGAACAGCGCGTTTACTCAGAAGACCAAACGCAGCTCTTTATCGAAACTCCTTACCGAAACAATAAGATGGCGGAAGATATTCTGAAAAACTGTCGTCCTCAAACCAAGTTGTGCATTGCTGCCAATATCACTTGTGAAGGAGAATATATCAAGACCAAGACAGTAAAAGAGTGGCAGGGAAAACTGCCCGACTTGTCTAAGATTCCTTGCATATTTTTGATATACAAATAGTACTTTTGGTAGTGCTTGTGCTACCACCACCTCACAAAACGTTCGGTTTATCGTCGGTTTTGAAAGGATGGGTGGTAGCAGTAACAGCACTTCTATTTCAAGATAATTTCTTTGATGATCGGCCAGCAAGTATGTTGGCCGGTTATTTGAATCTTGACTGCTTTTATTGTTTTGGCAGCATCCGGTGTAGCCGATGCTTGTCCCAAATCATCAAATTTACCTACTTTCACAAAGTTCTCACCATCTTCACTAATCAAAAGATCGGCCATGGTGATATAATCTTTGGAATCGCCTGTTATGACTTTCACTTCATTTACTTTCATCGGTTCACCTAAAACGATTGTAAAATAATGCTCCGGTCCCACGGACGTTCCACCCCAGAAGAAAGTATTCGATTTACCATCAAAAGCATATTCTGCATGGTAAGGAGGATTTCCCGGAATATTGGTGTCGATATGTGCATTACGAACCAAAGCAGGCTTTTCGTTTGACGGAACAAACTCCTTTTCATTCATGGCATCATCTTCATAATAATTGATACCCAGTTTCTTCATAACAGGATAAAACGTAGTAATACGTTGATAAAAATCATCCCAATTTCTGGCAGAAGGCTCACTCCATAGCACCTCTGACAAGGCACAGATACGCGGATAAAGCATCCATTCCACACGGTCCATAGTAGTGATGCGTTCAGTCCACAAGGCAGCCTGTCCTCCTTTTATCAACGCTTGTTGTTCAGCAGTGACTCCTTCTGATACGGGACTCCACTCATAGACTTTACGGGTAGAGTTTCCTGCATACCCCCAGTCGAAATAGCAACCGTGTTGAGGACACATGATAACAGATATGCCATGTTCCAAGGCAATCTTCTGCTTTTCCACACCATTGTCCCTCCAAATAGTCAATACATCATTCGGACCGGCTGCATGTCTGTCATTGATTTCACCCCAGCCTATCATTATTTTACCCTTAGAACGAATCAAGTCACTCATTTTACGAGTGAAGTAATCCTGAATTTCCCCCGGAGATTTCATTCCTTCGCGTTTGTAAAGTGCCATACATTTGGGACATTCTTCCCAAATATCAGTAGGAACTTCATCCCCTCCGAAATGTATATATTGCGAAGGGAAAATTTCGATAAGTGCATCTATTACATCTTCCGCAAAAGCGAATGACTGAGGATTGCCGATACAAATCATATTTTCATTGCCACGTTTGCGTTTGTTCCAGTCACGTTCCTCGGGAGTAGCTTCGAATTTTCCTCCCCGACAAGATAGCTCAGGCAATGCGGCAAGCAATGCAATGCTATGCCCGGGCAAATCCACTTCCGGGATAATCTCAATTCCCCGTGTTCCGGCATAGGTTACGATTTCCTTCAAGTCCTCTTTGCTATAATATTTTCCGGACAATTCGGGAAAGTCATAATAATAGGTACCTTCTTTTACTAAATCGGGATATTTATCCATAGATAATCGCCAGGCTTGATTATCAGTGAGATGCATATGAAGGGTGTTGAGTTTGAAAAAGGCCATGTGGTCAAGTGTTTCCTTCAATTCATCTACCGTCCAGAAGTGACGGGCACAATCCAGCATCAATCCTCTGTAACCGAATGCAGGCTTGTCCTGTATGGTGAGCACCGGTAATTGAGCATCTTTTGCAGTCATAATCAGTTGGAGTAAACTGGCCAAACCATGATTGACACCTTGTATATCGCCGGCTTCTATTTTAATCCGGTTTTTCTCTATATTCAGCCGATAAGCTTCGGCAGAAAGTGACTCGTCTTTAACGATTACCAAACTACCCTCCGAATCAGTTAACGATACGGTTAACGAGGCTGTTTTTTGCAAGTCTTTCACAAAATTGTCTGCGGTGAGTTTCCACTCATCGGGTACTTGTATGCTTTGTAAATTACTTAATGGAAAAGCACCTTTATGGATTTCTACATTTTCCGCCAGCGGAATAAGGTCTACCTTTTCTACCAATTTGGTTTCACACGAGGTCAGTAACAAAGCAAATGCTGCAATAGCAAGCAGGTTTTTCTTCATAGATTTAATAAGAAACTGTTTTTATGAAATAATCAATATCCATTTGTCAATCAGTTAGTTAATAGTATTTTGTAACTTAAATATCTCTGCTCGAATAAGTTATGAGCTACTATCCAACTAACCAGACTGAAAAACAGTGGCAAGTTATCAAAAATATGGTAGAGCCACAAGGAAGAAGCAGGAAAACTTTGGCTATCATCCACAGGTAAGTGGAGATCACAGTGCATGGTATCCAACCGGAGATAGTGAGGATATTTTTTTTCGTGTTGTCAAACATATCTCCTTTTCCCGTTTTTCAATTTAAGTTTCACCAATACCGGGTTACTGTCTTCTTTCAAATCAGGAAAAGGAGGCTTCGCACCTTCTTCAAAGAATTTGAAAGCATCTACCAACATATAGAGATAACCGTTTTTGCAAAAGAGAGAGCTTATGTTCATCGGTATACTGAAATCAATGGAAGGACAATATTTATCTACATCATTCTTGAACAATTTGGAATAGGTTTTGGCTTTTCCATCAGCAGGACAAAAACCGTGTCCGCTTTTTTCTTCACCTTGAAAATAGGCATACAATAAGCCGTTCTTTAATGCCCATACATCTGATAACTGCTTCTTATTAAGAAGTTCACTCGTGGAGTAATTGTTTACTCCTGCCCAACATATTGTAAACCATTCATAGTCTGCTGCGTCTGGAGACTGTTTTATGATATAGAATGGACGCAAATCTTTCCAGTTTGTTGTGCAAAAGACCGTATCCACATGTACCGGTTTTACCCATAATAATGAATCACTTATAATGCCCCTATAGGCCGGAGCAGCTTGAATAGCAATGCGGGGACCAATTACTTCTCCCTTAATGTCAAAATGGTGGTTCTTTAGCCTGAAAATGACAGAATCCGTATCCAAGTTTCGAACTGTGAAAAAATACAGACTGTCTGGATTAACTTTAGAATGTTGTTCATAAGGAGGATTTCTTATATAACTATAAAGCTCGGTATTTTTCCAAAAGGCAAATATGGCTTTTGATACAGTCTCTAGTTGGTATGGCTCAGTTCCTAGAAAATCACCGTTTAATGAGAATTTCTGATAATCCATTTTACCATAATCTGTAACCAATACATAGTTTTTCTCTATATTAAAGATAGATCGTCCGATTTTGGAGGCAAGTTCTCCCGGCCCTTGTCCTTTCTTGAAGAGTGATTTCACATATTGACCACTTGGGGTATATTTATGAATACCATTACTGCTATCCAAATACAAATTTCCTTCATTATCCTCAACCGGATATGTAAAGACTAAATCGGGAATCAATGGTTCTTCCGAAAATTTTATATATTCTATGCTTTCTACAAAATCAGACAACAGTTGTGGCTCTTCCGAATACTCCGCTTCACTTAAATCAATGATGTGCGGTTTGTATTCCTGCTGTATAGTGTCAGGTTTACTCCCTTTTTCTTGGCACGAAGCCGCCAATAAAAAGAAGAGGATATAGGGTATAAATTTTAGTTTCATTGTATTAAAGGTAGTTTTTATGATAAAATCTATTATTATTTCTTCTTTAAATAAGCCATAATTAATACAGGGTTGTCGTCTTCTTTCAATCCATCAGCTAACGCTACCAGTCTCTCGCTTACCCATTCGCCCTTTTCCTTCTGTTGGGCAATATAATCTTTCAGTTCATAAGGCCATATCCAGCTGACCATGGCGCCATTGTGTACTCCCAGTCTTAACTCAAAAGGTTTTCCACCGTCAATGTCATCAGTCAGATGTTGTGATATGGCAAAAGTATTTCCGTTGGTCTTATCAAGGAAGGCTAATAAATAAGGGGAATGTTTTTTTCGTATACCTTCATAGGCAATAATGTTCATCCATTGCATCACCACATAGCGTTCGGATTCGTATGCATTGAGTATCCTTTTTTTATTGTCTACCAGTTTGGCATATTCACTGTTTTCAGCAAGAAGTTTTTTAGTCTTTTCATCCCCCTTTGCCTGGCGTGATATCTTCACTATTCCTGTGATATGTGTCATATAGTCATTGAGGAAAGCACGTTTGTCCGGCCCTAAATCTTTCATATCAAATTTCCATCTCACTTTTAGTCCATTATCGGTTACTGTGTACATGCAATCGGTAAAGAAATTATAGAATAAGGTATGTCCGTCGTAGTCCGAAAACTCATATTGGATACCTTGAGCATAAACATTGGCCGGCTGATGCAGGCTGCTGTCTAGCGGAATACGTTCGCTATACACAATGTCGAGATTCGTATTCATCCAATATGCAGAATCGGGATAATTGACAAGCATATATAGGCTGTCAGCTGTTGCCATACCTGCCAGGCCTGTCAAAGAACCGCCACTGATCATGCCTCCGCTTGTATATTGTATCGTCTTTTCTGCTCCTGTAAACTTCCCGTTCTTGTCATATTGTATGATTTTGTTTCCCTGTGTATAGAATAAGCCGCGTTTTTCGTCATAAGTAACCATATAGCCCCATGGACTGGTATCTTCTCCCGGTCCGCCTCCCAGTTTTCCTATTTGCTTGACATATTTTCCTTTAGCATCGAATAAGCGTCCGGGAAATGCACACCAATAGGGCTTTACATACTGTAGTAACCCGTTGGTCAAATATATTTTTGTTTCCAAAGGCACATATACGATACTGTCCACCACTTTGGATAATTTCATGGATGGCAGTGCCTTTTCGATGGCATCGCCGATTCTGATGGTGGAATCCAAGACAAAGGCTGTCTCTTCACTTTCATCACTTTGCTTTTTCGACTGGCTTGTGCAGCCTGACAATGCAAAGTTACTACAAAAAAGTGAAATGCGGAAAGATATAGTGATAGAATTGAGTT
>OBAA01001342.1_pt1 | contig 13098 bp, 5 predicted proteins | sample 1475961 | NCBI WGS metagenome assembly OBAA01 (sample SAMEA2579960, study PRJEB22360) | human gut metagenome | biome: human gut; feature: human-associated habitat; material: faeces | place: Denmark | collected 2008/2010 | reverse complement strand
ACCACGCAGTCAAACTCTGCCGTGTTCAGAATGGAGAAATGCAGGGCTGTAGCACGTTCCGGAACGTCTGCTATCAGATACATGCCGGCTTCAAATTTCAAGCCGATGGTCGGCACCACAATACTCTTCAGGATGTTTCCCTCCGCATCAGCAAACACACTGCCGATAAGCCCTGTTCCTGGAACGCTCGGGAAGCGGACACGTCTGTAACCCGACACGTCCACTTTGCACACGGAATAAGCCTTGTCCGTCGTATAGGATTCCATCAGCGTGGGCTTGCCGCTCATGATCTTGCGTTCACCCAGCCAGCCGCCCTGTGTCTCCTTGATGGCATCCAGTGTCAGTACCGTCGCCTCAGGCACCGGGGGCATTTCGTCCTCCGGATAACTGCTGTAGCAGGCGTACTTCTTGTTGTTCAAATAATCGTTGATGCCTTTGCTCCAGTAAAACGGCTCATACATCATCCAGTCTCCCTCGCTGCCGTCCAGCTTCGCCACCGTACAGTCGTTCATATCCTCCGCATCGGCATAGAAGTTCGAGCTTTCGTCATGCAGGGGGAAATAGGTCATCTCCCCGTCCGGGTTGTTCACTTCCACCTGCTGCCCGGCTATCTCCACCTTCCGGCTCGTGGGCATCTTCGTCACCTTGGCCAATACGCGGTGGCGCTTGGACAGGATGGCATTCACATGCCCGCTCATTTTGTACGTATTGCCGAATTTGTACCCCGTCTTGTTGTCCAGGTTCGAAACATTGGCATCGTCGGCCACGCTGTCGTCAAACTCGATCATCGTATAGGGCGGCTGCTTGATGGTCAGTTCCGGATAACGGGCGGCATACTTCTCCAGTTCCTCATCGGCCAGATACTTCGTCAGGGTCAGCTTGCCCCTCAGTCCCGAATGCCGGTCATCCACGGCACCCGTCTGTGTATACGTTCCGTAGTCGTAATACTTCTTCAGCAGGGTTCCGTCGTCTTCCCGGTCTATCTCCAGCACGAAGCGCTCCAGCTTGCCGCTGCCGTTCAGTCTGGCCTGGTGCAGGCGTTCCAGCATAGCGAACCCGTCGATGCCGGGGCAGTTGGTGTAGCGGTAGCCCCGCACATTATTGATCCCTTCCAGTATCAGGCCACTATCGGACAGCTTGGTCAGATATTCCAGGAACAGTTCCTCAATCGTGTCCGGCAGGCATAACTGCACAACGGGCGCACCGGTGGCCAGTTTCACACGGGTCAGCCCCGTACCCCTCACGTCCAGTTTCTTCAGGCGGCCCTGCCAGCTCAAGTCCAAAGTGGCCACATTCCCGTTGTCCCCGTTCCGGGCCAGCCGGTTGTTCCGCATGTTCACTTCTTCCAGAAGCAGCATACCATTGGTCGAAGCCATGAACGAGCCGTTCCGGTAACCGCTGGCTTTCTCCACGCTCATGTCGAGTTTTACCAGTGAGGTCAGCAGACCGAAGTTGAAGCCGATTGCGAACGCATCCTCGTGCCATACCAGCTCCTTGATTTTGGCTGCACCGATAATCTTCAGCGGGTCGTTCTCACCGAAGGCACGGGTCAGCTGCAGGGAATGGAGCACGTCCGCATCCACCACGCCGCTGTCGGCCTGCACGCCGTTGCTGGTGGAGAGCTGCACACGGTACGGGATGGTCAGCCGGTACTGCATCGGTTTCAGTTTATAAGCCTTGTCCAGCGATGCCGTACTCTGGTAGAACTGGGCACCCAGCGTGGATACATAGCCGTACTCCACCTGCTTCAGGTCATACCGGCGTTGGATGAAGTAGTTCCGGTGTGCTTTCAACGAACCCTTCAGACCGTAGATTTGCGGATAGGTCTGTTTGGCACCGTCAGCACCCACCGGCATTTCGTTCAGGAACGGGTAGATGTATTTGAAGATGCCGGACTTGTTATAGAGGCGTGAGCACCACTTCTTCATCTGTTCGGTATCGAAATGGTCAATGGCTTTCTGGATACTGAAGGCACTCATGAAGCTTGCGCCCCCGTTCCATCCGCTCACCATAATCTCCACAATCATGTCCCAGCAATTGGCCACGATGAGGTTCCACAGCCACGAGTTATGACCCTGCATCACATAAGCCCCGTCGCGCTTCGTCTGGCGGTTGTCGTCATACTTCCCGGTCAGGAACGACTTGTTGTCAGAACCGAGCTGGCAGTCGCCGTCATAATAGTCAATCGACCATTTCACACCGTCCCATGTGCGGATAAGCATGTTCTTCGCAAGCTGGTCCACGCCGAGGTTGAACTGCACGTACAGATAGTAGGCAATCAGGTGGGGAAGGTCGAAATACTTCCCGGCCTCTTTCCTGAACGTATCGCTCTGCCACTTGGCGGTAGGGAACTTGTCGCCGTCGTCCTCATAGTCCACCCCCTCGAACGAATGGGATTCCGTGCTGTAAACCATGTTCCTGCCCGCAGGCGTTTCCTTTACGCACCGGTAGACGAAACTCATCATGCGGTCGGTGGCCTTGTACATCTTGTCGTACTTGTCACCGGTACCGAGGTGGTCTTTCAGGTTCGGTTCTTCCTCCGCGTCACCGCCTCCGTCCGACCAGAAGGTATCTTTCGGATGATTAAATTCCAGTCCTCCGTCAAAGTTGTAGTCCATGAAATCCTTATGCTCCGGTTCGGTACTCGGCAACCAGTGGAACAGGCACAGCGGATTGGAGTTGTTCAGCGTCTCGAAGCAGACGGGCAGGTACTGCTTGTGTCCTTCCTCGTCGGCTTCCAGGTAGTTCAGCGTGTCGCCCTCGCCCCATTTCTCGCCGCCGATGGTCTCATCCTGCCCGAAGATGGGGTAGCTGTCGCTCTTCTCGTTGTTCATGTTGTACTGGCCGTAATAGGTCAGGTCTTCGTCGGCACTCTTCGCTACGAACAGGTCGCACGACAGGCCGTCGATGGCCGAACGGTAATCATCCTCCAGCCCATGGTCTTTGGCGTAACGCTGGGCAGGCGTAAGCAGCCCCATCTCTTTCAGTCCGTCATTGATAAGCTTCGCACCTCCGGTATTGGTGGTCATGGACGAGTCCGAGAAGTCGCATTTGGAACATGCCAGCTTCGCGCCTACCGAGTTCCTGCGTAACTTGAAGAGATTTTTTTTGCCGGTAGTTACCACCGGATTCTTCTGCCTGCCGTTTCCGTCAATCTCCCCGTAGCTCAATGTAACCGTCCAGCCGCTTGCCGTCTTCTGGAAGTAGAAACGGAAGTTCTTTCTGGCATAGTTCACGGAAGAAGTACCCTGAATACGGACATATACGTTGGTAAGGATAAAGTCAAGCGTCCTGTCCTCTCCGTTATAGAAACGGACCTCCCTTACCAGTTTATTGGCCTTCTTGTCGTTCAGCTGGGCCAGTGCATCCACCACGTTCAGCGTGTCGCTCTCGCTCGGAACCTCACTGCCCACGCTGCCCGTGCCTATCAGTACCAGGATCGAGTTCCGGCGCTTCTTCATCAGCCCCATCAGCTTCTCCATGCTCACCGTATCTCCTTCATTCAGCACGCGGTTGTCCTCATCCAGTGAGCGCACGCCCGGTTCCCCGTCGGCATCCTCCAGGTGGTTGCGGTCCACGATGTAGTTGTTCAGCACCTCGTCCGAGGTCAGCGCCTTGTTATAGATACGCACGCTCTTCACGTTCAAGTCGGCACCTGCCGACTTAAATTCCAACTGGCTCTGAATGTCAAAATTCACCTTGTCGAGCCACTTGGAAGCAGCCGACTCTTCACCGTTCACATAGAAACCGATCAGCGTGCGCTGTTCGTTGGTCTGCACGTTCGGATAGAACACGTAGGTAATGCGGATATTCGTACCCGGCTGGAACTTGGTACCCACCGAGTCTTCATAGCGCAGCACCTGTCCGGCATCCATCGCCTCGGTCACCACACCGGTCAGGAACTTGGCCTCTTCCGGAGTCACAATCAGCCCGTACCGGTTGCCGTTGTCCAGCTGCCCCAGGCAGGTGATCAGCTCGGCATCCGTATCCGTCACGTTGGCCGTGCTGTATTCTATCTCCAGCGTCATGCCCACGTCACGGATGGCAAATCCCTCGGGCTTGTCCGCCTCGTTGAAGGGGCGGTAACCGCCGTCAGCGGTCAGGGTCATACCTGCACCACCGGCCAGCAGCAGGCGGTCCTTGTGCCAGCCGCTACCGGCACCATATTCGTTCACGCTCCACAGCACGTCCCGGAACTCCATACGCTTGTCACCGCTCACCCAGCTTGCCGGGTTGTTTTCCGTGTTGCTTCGCCCGAAGGCGTCAAACGTACACACGGCATCCGGTGCCAGCGTGGCTTCAATGTCCGGGTGCGATGTGGTGTTCACCTGCACCTCAAGCACGGCATCGCCGCATGACACACGGTAGTCCAACGGTTCCACGTTCACGTTCGTCCGTCCGTAGCTGCCGGTCTCACCGCGTTGCAGCAGGTCTTCCTTCACCACGCTGCCCCGGTCGGTCACTTTCACACGGGCCGTATACGCATCGCGGTCATAGCCGGCATACGTGAAGTTCCATGCCGTGAACTGCTCTGCCTCCAGCACCGGGTGTTTCCAGTCACGCTGGAACCCCGCTGCCCGGTGGCTGAACATCAGGCCGGCATACGCTGTCACACCTCCGCCTGCCTTCAGCAGCGTAATGTAATGCACCCGGCTCACCACACCGGAGTTCTCATGCTGCGCGTAGGCTTCCACCACGTTCGTACCCTCCTGCATCTGTGTCAGGGGGATGGTCACGTTCTTCTGCTGCACACCGCTGCCGGCCGAAAGACCGAGGGTAAAGGCCTGTCCGCCGTTCACGCGGTAGTAGATGTTCTTCTCACCGCTCGTGCCCTTGGCAGTAAAGGGGATGTTCACGTCATTTTTATATCCCCCGTCGGCCAGCCCGTTGCCCGCCGAGTAGGTGGTCTCCAGCTCCATGGCCACCATGGTCACCTTGGCCGTGGCCGTCTTCATCAGCGTGCCGTCCTGGTAAGTTGCCTGCGCTTCCACCTGTACGGTATAGGCAGTGGCATCCTTCAGGTAGGGCGAAGCGTCAAAGGTATAGCTCTGTCCGGCTGTAACGCCCACAAACTCCGCATCCCGGAACTCACTGATGACGGTCGAACCGCGTTTCACGATCACGCGGGCTTTCAGGTCGCTGTAGCCGTCCACCGTACCGCCACCGGCAGTGCCCACACCTACGGAGTATTTCACCACAAAGCCGCTGCCCAGTGCCAGATACTGCGAGGCGGGAAGTCCCGCACCGCCGCTGTCCGTCAGGTCGATGTTCACCACCACCTTGTCATCGTCCGTGTACTTGGAAAAGCGCACTTCCTTCGAGCTCTCGCCGCCCTGGTTGTCCTTCTGCTTGACGGTCATCACGTACTGGGTGCCGTCCTCGCTGTCCTGCACATCCACGTCCGTCACCGTACCCACCATCGCATCGAACACCGTTCCGGATGTAGGAGGTTTCGTCTCGCCGCTCACCAGTTCCTCGGTAGGGGTACGGTTTGACAGTTCCTTCTTCAGGAACGCTTCGATGTCATCGCCTGCATAGGCATGATAGGTGCCGTCCGGCTGTTTCTGATTCCATGGTGTTTCAAGATTCATCGGATGTTCAGTCGCGTTGATGATTCCGCTTATTTTCCTTTTTGCCATAATACTGTCCTTTTATAATAATCATTCATTTATCAGTTTTACTGCTACCGTTCCATGCGTCCGATCCGTTCCACGGCTCGTCGCCTTTCCAGTATCCAAGTCCGAAACAGCTGCTTATCGCAGACCACACCAGTCTTGCCCCGGCATAGACTGCCGACAGGGCACGTTTCCCCACATACGCAGCCGTTATTTCCTTACCGCCTATGGTTATCATCGTCAATCCTCCTCATAAATCAGATACAGCGTATTCGCATCCTTGTCCTGCAGCGCCTCGTAAGCTTCCCCGCTCATCACCTCATGCCGGTAGGCCAGCAGTCTCAGGCTGCCGCCTGTTCCGGTATATACGGCATCACCCAGCAGGTAGAGCTTGTCCGGCAGGATGGCTGTCCGGTCCGCATTCATGAATATGCCGGCAGGAGGCACACCCGCCACATCCCAGTCCCCGTACAGGGTGGAGTCCATGTGGTAGGCGAACTTCCCGGCATCCGCTACATACACTACGCTGCCGCCCGGTTTGGTACTCTTGTCAGGTAAAACGTTGCCTGTTTCCATCCATGAGGAAAAGCGTGCGGTAGCCCCGCCGATGGCTGCTGCCGTAGTCTGTTCCACCTTGGCAGCGGCGTTTTCTGCCTTGGCTGCCGCTTCGTTGGCCTTGGTGGCCGCTTCCGTGGCGGCCTGGGTCTTTTCCTGGGTCTTTTCCTCCAGTCCGGCTACGGCTCCTTCCGCTTTCTTGGCGGCAGCCTCGGCACGGGCGGCGGCATCGCTCGCAGGCTTCCCTATCAGTTCCAGGGGGACGTTCACCATCTTGCCGTCCTTCTCCCCGGGCAGTGATTTCACACCGCTCAGCGAGGTGACGGTCTCCAAGTCCTCCACGCCGGTAGAACTCTGGAGTACACGGTCCAGCACTTCCTGAACCAGTTCTTCTTGTGTCATTTCTGCCATACTCATTCGTTTTTATCGGTTTCTGACCCGCCCAGGATTTCGTTCAGGGCATCTATCACATTGGGAAGACAATAGCGTTCCACCGCCATGTGTATCATCCCGGTTTCCTCATCGCTGAACTCGGTCTCGCCGGTACTCTCGAAAATCTTGAACGCAAGCCGATGGGCCTTGATGCCACTGACACGCGTATACAGCAAATCGGCTATCTGCTCACGTGCATCGAAAACCTCCCTCGTCTGACGGGTTATTCCGGTGGGAACGCTGAAATTCCTGAAATCTAACTTTTTCATATATATCTGTTTTTTAGGATGAATGATTCAATATCTGGTAACGGAATCCGTCCGCTTTTGTAATAAGTACCGTTACGGAGTCCCCGGATGCCATCTCGTAGTTTTGCAAATCTTCATTGTGGTTATAGATACCTTTTAGTATGATATTCTTTGAACCGGGTCTGACCCTGAACGTGACAATGGCTGCAAAATCGGTAGGCAAGTAACTCATGCCGAACTTGTATGCCACAGAACTTTCCGACGGCAGCGTAACCTCTACCTTACTGTAGTTGGGTTCATTGTAATACATCAAAATGATATTGTGTTGTGAGAAATCCACCGTGTAGTTTCCACTTCCGAAGGTAAGCAGCTTGGCTTTCGTATTGATAAACGCCGGGGCAAGTAATGCCGCATTGCTGCTGATACCGTAGTTCTTCGTACCGCCGGTAACATCTATAAACAATCCATAGTTCGCTTGGTCGAAGCCGTAATTCCCGTATATATTGGGGGCTGAGTTCACGATACGACCGACAGCGGTAAAAGCTCCTCCTGCAGAAGACGGTATCACATCATCACCGAACATCACATATCCTTTGCTGCCGCCGACACGGAAAAAATCATCATAAATGGCAAGACCGCCACCGCTCCCGTGAGAGTCGGCCACAGAACCGATACGGCCGTTCCCTATCTCAAAGCCGCCGATTTTCCCTTTGCTGCTGTCTATCTCTCCGGTAAACTTACCGTTGGTCGTTTCAATGCTGCCGTCTTCCAGTATCTTGAAGTTGCCGTTGGCCGTTACCAGTCCCTCCAGCTGTATATGGTCGGCTGTCAGCTTGATTTTGCTCACGGTATTTCCGTACTCGTCCTCTTCCTCCACGCTCACCCCGATAAGGGCAATCTTTCCTGTATTGTCCTGCGCATACAGACCGGAACCTTCAGGCTTTATGACAAGCCCGGTCTCTTTCAGCGCATTACCGTCCTTGTCGAAGACCGCCGCTGAAATCTTTACCAGCCGGTCGCTCTGTTCGAACAGTGTACGGTACTTATAGGCCAGTGCGTCCGCCTTGTTGGTGCTGAACACCAGCAGCGAAATGTAAATCACGCCCGTAAACGACAGCTTGAAGTCGCCAGTGCCGTTCCAAAGTCCGTCCAACGTGAACATCTTCTCACCGCCAACGGGCAGGTCCTCTTCATGGCCGAACATGTTGAAGTTCTCAAACCCGGTCTTATCAGCGTTCACAAATTCTATTTTCAACCTTCCGGCCTTGATAACCCGGTAGCTGAACGACAGATACACCACGCCGGGCACCCGTTCGCCCTGGCTGTTCGTCTGCCGGTACTCCGGTACCAGCCGGAAGTCCTCCAGTTTCTGCATGATATAGCTGTTCCGGATATAGGCATAAGGCACCTTGCCGTCGGTCCGTATCTCGGCATGGCCGTCCGGCTTCGTACCGTAAGGACCGCCGTTCGCCCAGATCCAGCGTCCGCCCAGGGTGAACAGCGTAGCCTTGCTGCCCGTCTTCCATTTGTCCATGCCGTCGGCAAAACTGCTGTTGTCCAGATAACTCTGTTCTTCGCGTATTTCCTTGCGCAAGCTTTCCACGGCTGAATGGATTTTCCCCTCGGTTATCTCAAACCGCGTCAGGATGTCCTCGCCCGTCATCAACACGAACGTACCCTTCAGCCACACGTTGTCGGCATACAGGCCGTTTCCTTTCGGCTGTTTGTCTGCCGGGAAAGCGCTGCTCCTGATGCCGTCCAGCTTACCCAGCCGGCAACGAAGGCAGCCGTTGAAGTTCTTGGCCTTCACACCGTCCAGAATGTCGATACGGGGCTGTCCGTCCTCCGTGGCCGCAATGGATATAAGGTTCTGCCGGAGCGGGGTTTCGGTGTTGCCCATCAGCACGCACTCATCGCCTGCCTCCGGCTTCACCCCGCCAAACTCGCTTACCGGGACCAGTACACCGCCGGCTATCACCGAAGCCACCTCCACCCAGTATGCTTTTAGTTTCTTACCACCCGTAACCGCACAGCGCATCAGGTCATGGGCCACAAAGCCCGATTCCTGCTCAAACACGATGCGGTAGTTGTCGCCCTGCTTCACCACGTCCTTGATCTTGCCGTTGGCAGCGGACACCACCAGCTGGCCGCACACGCTGCGCACCTTCTCGATCAGCAGTTCCAGCGCCACCAGGCTTTGCCGGGCAGTCACTTTGTCCACCGTCAGGTTTGTCAGTCCGGTCAGCTGGTCAATCCACAGCTGCCAGCCCTCACCGGTCAGCCCGTCCACAAACTCCGTGCTGCGCAGCAGTTCGCGGATCACGGCAGTCAAGTATTCGGCATTGCCCTCACCATCCACGATGCCGCAGGGCTTGCCGCCAGCAGCCTCGCCAAAGCTCACACCCTTCAGGAAGCGGATGGACTCTTTGGCTGTGTCCGGCTGGTTCTTGCTCAGGAACTCTTTCTGGCTGCGCCGGGCGGAAAACAGGTTGTTGTCCGTGGGCAGCGTCTTGTCCCAGCTTCGTATGATGTCCGGAAGGGCAGCGCCTTCCGTCTTTGATTTCGTATAGCTTTTCAGCGCACCGATGCTGTCCGTCACCTTGTCGAACTTGCCCACCTGCAGCGCATCGCTTATCTCGATGTCCATCTGCCCGGGTTCGTTCACCTTGCGGCTGATCTTGGTGATACGGCTCTGACGGTAGCCTTTTTCCGGGAAATACTTCCGGCTCTCCAGCTTCACCCGTCTGCCCACAAACAGGTCTATGCCGTGCTCCTCGATGTATACCGGGTCTGTCGGGGCTTTGTAGGCGGCAATGTCCAGCCAGTGGTCCCGGTTGTACTCGTCCACCGCAACCGCAAACTCCTCTTCGGCCAGCCGGTAATACTCATCCGGCATCCGGATATTCCACAGGATATAGGTGTCGCCTGCTCGGGGCACCAGCTTGCCGCCCGGCAGCTGGGTGTCGTCATCGTAGGGCCAGATGGTGATCAGTTCGAATTCACGTGCCGCGCTGTCGTAGTTCACCTCAAAGTAGTGGTCATCGCTTTCTCCCAGTCCGGCAAGGTCGCCCGTCTGGAACGACACACGTTTGGTTTCTCCGGCCAGCTCGTACAGGTTAGGGTCAAAGTCCAGTTCCCCGTCCCGGAAATAATAGACGGTGAATTTGTTTCCTTCATCGTCTGCCACCTCCTCGCTGCGAACCGAGCTCACCGTACCGACCCGACGGGGGAAGATGCCGCTGAAAGCATCCTGCTCGTAATGGTCATAGATGCCATATTCCTCCACGCCCTGCTCGATGTACTTCCTGCCGCCGGGAAGCATCAGACGCGGGCTGCCGTATTTCTCCGCATCGATGTTGCGGGTCGAGCCTACCGGGAACAGGCGCGTATAGAATTTGGCCGTGTTGCTCGTATCTCTTTCCAGGGAGGTCAGCCCCTTGCCATAGCCAAGGGTGATTTCTTCCCCGTGTTCGCAGCGGCACACGTTCACAGTCTGCCCCTCAACCCACCATTCCACCTTGCCGCCTGCCTTTTCCGCGATGGCTTTCAGCGCTTCGTCGCAGTACATCCCCTCGTAGTCTATCGTGATCAGCTCCGTACCTTCCACCGTACCCGTCTTCCAGTCAGTAATGTGGCCCATGCCGTTATTGATAGCCTTCACCACCATCGCCACATGCTCGCGGGGCGTGGCCGTCAGGGTAAACAGGGGGTTGGTGTCCCCGTCCGTCGTCTCCAGCACCAGGAACCGCTTGATTAGGCTCTCGATACCGTACAGCTTCAGGTTATACTCCCATTCACCATCGCTCACCTGCTTCGGCGTGTAGCGTTCTGTCAGCCAGTACCGTTCGCCCAGATAGTCCGTGTAGTCGTTCACGTCCAGGGGCAGGAAGGCATAATAGCTGAACGACAGGGAAAGCACATTGTCTCCCTGCACTTCCTTGCTTTGCGTCGAGCTGTCGTTCACGGCCACATCCGCACGCTTGGTTCCGGCTTTATCATATATCGTTAGAAGCATATTCTAATAGCGTTTGAATGGTTATATAATCGGTTTCGGTTCCCGGAACTTTACCCGGAACTTTCCGGCATGCACACCTTCCGTCCACAGATAGGTCAGCGGGGTGAACTTCGTACAGTCGGCATACTTCACCCGCAGCTGCAGATCCAGCTGGGGGAAACGGATCTCCAGCCAGCCGTCCTTCCCTTGCTTCAGGAAATTCACAAAGGCAAAGTACTGCTTCATCCAGCCTGCCTGGGTCTTGTTGTAAAGCGCAAAATGCAGCGTCACGTCACGCGCTTCATTCCGTGGGGTCAGCACGGGGCTGTATTTTTCCCCGTGCTCTTCCCGTATGTCCACAGCCGTATCCTTCTTGGCCTTGCTCGGGGTCAGGATGGCCGTCAGGTTCTCCATGCCCCCGCGCCGGTCTTCCACCAGGAACACGCCGTATTCCGTCCAGATGTCCGTGCCGTTCACCAGCACCAGTCCGCTCAGTATATTGCCCATATCACTTCACTTTTAGTCCGTCACGTATCATTTTCTTTATCACTTCCTTCAGTTCGCCCAGGTGTCCGGCGCTCACACCGGTGTTCTCGGCTATCCGGGCCAGATGCCCTTCAGCCGTGTCCATCTTCTCCACCACGCTTTCCAGCCGGTCGTCCATGCTGCTCCAGTGCTGCAGCCCGCCGGTGAACATGCCCTCCAGTTTCGTGCCCTGGTCCTGCGTCATGGCCGTAAAGCCGCCCGCTTTCGCACTTTGGCTCGTACCGCCCTGCTGCGTCTTGTCATAACCGGTGGCTGCCGCCAGGTTGTCACGCAGGGCAAGGGCTTCATCCATATACTGCATGTACTCTTCCATCAGCGCGTTCCGTTCCGCCTCGGTCAGTTCGTTGTCCTCCATGGCCTTGCCAAACTTCTCCCACCAGCCTTTCAGTTTGTCGCTGTACATCTCACCGATCTTGTTGCTCAGCATCGCCCGCATGAAGTACTCGGATATATCCTCCGCCGCATCCTTGGCACCGTACTTCATGTTCATCAGGTTGTCGATGAAGCTGCTGTACATACCGTCGAACGAAATGCCCGTCAGCCCTTCATACAGCTGGTCGGTCAGTTCCTCCAGCTTGCCGGCCTGGTCTATGTAGTCATCCAGTTTCTCGGTCAGTCGCCCGCCATAGCCTCCCTTACCGGTATTCTGGATTTGCGTCCACATATCCACGTTGCTGCGCAGTGCCTTCATTTCCTCCGGGCTCAGGCTCCACAGGTTCCCGTCCCACTGGCGGCCGATCTGTCCGCTCAGTTTGTCTATCTGTGCCTGGTTGAAACCGCCCCAGTAGTAGTTCCAGCTGTGGTGACTTCCGTGGTAGCCGGCTTGCGCCATAGCCATCTGCAGGTAGTTCGAATTCGTTTCCTGCTGCATCTTGTACGCGTCGCGGTAAGCCGCCACACTCTTCGTCCCCTGGCTCTGCTTGATGGTGTCGGTCAGATCCTCTATCGAGGTCTGCAGCAGCTCGTTCCGGTCTGTAAGACGGTCTATAGCCGCCTGCACTTCCTTGGCGTTCCCGCCGATGCCGAACAGTTTGTTGAAACCTCCGAAAGACACCGTGTTCAGCAATCCCCCGATACCTTTCACAAGGGAACCGCCTATCTGTTTGAACAGGTCTCCGCTGAGGATATTGTCGAGTATTCCGGTTATCGCATTGAAAATGGTGTCTATCAATGATGAGATAATCGGGCCAATACCGTCTTTCAGCAAATCCAGTATGGAGAGAATGGCCGATATGATCTGCCCGATGACTCCGGCACTTGACAGGGTTTCGGACATCCGGCTGATGGCATCGCCGACCTTGCCTCCGATATTCAGTTTTGAAAGACCGGTAAGCATGTTCTGGATTCCTTCAAATGATCCCTGCAAGGTTCCGCTCGCAAAGCCGTGCAACCCGTTGGATACCATGTTCAATCCGTCAACCGTGTCCCGGGAGGCACTTTTCACCTCCCCGGCAAGCGCCTTCATTTCAGAGGTGGCGTTCAGGTATTCTTCGTCAGCTGAAACGCTGGACGATTGAGCCGTTTGAAGAGCAATTTGGGTACGTTCTATTTCTGCCTGGTTACCGCTTTCAAGAGCCTTGTTGTAATCGGCCTGCGCCGCTTTCAACCGGATGAATGCCGCTTCCTGCTGCAGTTCTGCATTTTGCACACGTGTTACGGCATCCCCCAAAGCGTGCATCTGCGTTTGCAGCCGGGCAAAATCCAATGT
>OBAA01001341.1_pt1 | contig 13116 bp, 10 predicted proteins | sample 1475961 | NCBI WGS metagenome assembly OBAA01 (sample SAMEA2579960, study PRJEB22360) | human gut metagenome | biome: human gut; feature: human-associated habitat; material: faeces | place: Denmark | collected 2008/2010 | reverse complement strand
TCTCTTATCATTTTGTGATAATAATCGGCTTGCAAAAGTACGGCTTTTCTTTGAAATGGCAAACTATTTCTAGCTTTTTTTGGATTTATCGGGTTGAATGACAAGGGGAACTTACTATATTTACAGATAAGGTGAAGAAAATAAAAAGACCTCCTCCGGATTTATACCGGGGAGGTCAAAAAAACAACAAAGAATCTATATTACAATCTCATTTATCTCACAATATCCTCCGGAAACTTAGCCGGCATTTCCACCCGTTTCCAGGTTTCATAATACCAAGCATTCAACTCATTTCCGTTCAAATCGTTCTTGATGAAGTATTTCAAATGCAGGTAATCATTATCTTTAATCTCAAATTCCAGAATATTGTCCTGATTATCGAGCATCGGAAGGTGGATGTTCTTCTCGATACTCTCCTTATAAGAATCATCAGTCAACTGTTTATAGGTACCATATCCGGTAATAATCGCATCAGAACCGGGAATAATGGTAAAATTCACGATTCTGCCGTCATCACTCAATACCTTAAATGTATTACTGGGTTTCAACGATCCCGGAACATCGGGAGATTCTGATACATAATGGCACAACTGCCAAATCCCTTTTAAATCGGCCGGTTTAAACTTAGTTTTCTTCTGGGCCATCGCACCTGTTACCGCTAACAACATAATTGAAAGCATGGTAAAGAAATAGAGTTTTTTCATGACAATATGATTTTAGTTAACACTCTTGAATGCGTATGTCCAAATATAAAGATTTATTTTGAGAAAATAACAATCAAAGGAATAAAAAAAACTCGCACAATCGAAAGATTATGCGAGTTTTACATAAATATACCAAAATATTAGAATTCAGCATTTCTCGGTGTACGCGGGAACGGTATCACGTCACGGATATTTGACATACCTGTCACAAACAGCAACAGACGCTCAAAACCGAGTCCAAAACCGGAGTGAGGACAAGTACCGAACTTACGTGTATCCAGATACCACCACATATCCTTCATCGGGATATGCATCTCTTCAATACGAGTCATCAATTTGTTATAGTCCGCTTCACGTTCAGAACCACCAATGATTTCACCGATTTTCGGGAAAAGAACATCCATTGCACGCACTGTCTTCCCATCCTCATTCTGCTTCATATAGAAGGCCTTGATCTCCTTCGGATAATCAGTCAGAATCACCGGACGTTTAAAGTGCTCTTCCACCAGATAACGTTCGTGTTCGGAAGCCAAGTCTACTCCCCAGTAAACCGGAAACTCAAACTTGTGTCCTTTGGCAACAGCATCTTCCAGAATCTTGATACCCTCTGTATAAGGCAGACGAACGAAATCATCCTTCAACACACCTTGCAGACGTTCAATCAAGCCCTTGTCGAACATATCGTTCAGGAACTTCACATCATCCGCACAGTTATCCAACGCCCATTTCACACAATATTTGATGAACTCTTCGGCCAAGTCCATGTTGTCTGTAATGTCGTTGAAAGCCACTTCCGGCTCAATCATCCAGAACTCTGCCAAGTGGCGGGGAGTGTTGGAGTTTTCGGCACGGAACGTAGGACCGAATGTGTAGATAGCTCCCAAAGCAGTAGCTGCCAACTCACCTTCCAGCTGACCGGAAACAGTCAGACTTGCCTGCTTACCGAAGAAATCATCTTCATAAGAGATAGAACCTCTCTCGTCTTTCTTCAAGTCATACAGGTTCATGGTAGTCACCTGGAACATCTGTCCGGCACCTTCACAATCGGAAGCCGTAATGATCGGCGTATGGAAATAGAAGAAGCCCTTTTCATGGAAGAACTTGTGAATAGCAATCGCCATGTTGTGACGGATGCGGAACACAGCACCGAATGTATTGGTACGCGGACGCAAGTGAGCAATCTCGCGCAAGAATTCCATAGAGTGGCCTTTCTTCTGTAATGGATATGTATTATCGCAAGTACCCAGCACTTCGATTTCACGAGCCTGTACTTCCACTTTCTGTCCGGAACCCACTGATTCTACCATTTCTCCGTTCACGCTGATACAAGCACCGGTAGTAATCAGTTTCAGCATCTCTTCATCGAAATTAGCCAAATCTACTACGATCTGCAAATTATTTATTGTAGAACCGTCATTCAGTGCGATAAAGTTTACTTGTTTGCTACCTCTACGGGTGCGAACCCATCCTTTCACATTGACCATAGCGCCAATATCTGTGCGCTTCAACAGGTCAACAATTTTTGTTCTACCAATCTTTTCCATTTAACTTTTTCTTTTTAGATACAAGAAGACGAGGTTTCAAATGCAGGATGAATTCTTTCCTGCTTTCTTTCCCCGTCCTCTGTCAAGTTGTTATTTATTGACTTATTACTCAAACGAACCCATGCGGAGGTAGTTTACTTCTGCTTCCGACAGGTAACGCCAGTCTCCGCGACGCAGACCTTTTTTGGTCAGCCCGGCGAAGAATACACGGTCGAGTTTTACTACTTTATAACCCAATGATTCGAAAATACGGCGAACGATACGGTTCTTACCGGAGTGAATTTCGATACCTACCTGGTCTTTCTTGAAATCATCTGTATAGCTGATTGCATCTGCATGGATTTCGCCATCTTCCAACTGGATACCAGCTGCAATCTGCTCCATATCTGCTTTAGTCAAGTTCTTGTCCAGATGAACATGATAAATTTTCTTCTTCAGGAATTTCGGGTGTGTCAGCTTGGAAGCCAGATCACCGTCATTCGTCAGTAACAGTACACCAGTCGTGTTACGGTCCAGACGTCCTACCGGATAAATACGTTCGTTGCAAGCGCCTTTCACCAAATCCATTACTGTACGGCGTTCCTGCGGATCGTCCGATGTAGTAACGGTATCTTTCGGTTTATTCAGCAATACGTATACCTTGCGTTCGATGCTTACCGGTTCGTCGTGGAACTTAACCACATCCGAACGTTTGATCTTCGTACCCAATTCCGTTACCACTTCACCGTTTACAGAAACCACACCTGCTGTGATAAATTCATCAGCCTCACGACGGGAGCAAACACCTGCGTTAGCCAGGAACTTATTCAGACGAATCGGTTCATTCGGATCAACGAACTGTTCCTTGTACTCGATCTGTTTCTTTACGCTATACTTAGCGTTCGGATCATAATCGCCGGTACGCGGACGAGGACGATATCCTCCTTGACGGTCGTTATTATATCTCGGACGATAACCTCCACCGCCGTTGTTGCTGCGATAGCCGCCACCTTCGCCGTTATTGAAACGGGGACGATACGGACGGTCACCACCTTCACGGTTGTAAGAAGGACGTTGAGGACGGTCGCCACCTTCGCCGTTATTAAAGCGGGGACGGTAAGGACGGTCGCCACCTTCACGGTTGTAAGAAGGACGTTGAGGACGATCACCATAAGACGGACGCTCACCACCTTCGCCGCTATTGAAGCGGGGACGGTAAGGACGGTCACCACCTTCACGGTTGTAAGAAGGACGTTGAGGACGGTCATAAGAACCACCTTCGCGGTTGTAAGGACGTTGCGGGCGTTCACCTCCTTCATTATTGTTATTGAAGCGAGGACGATACGGACGATCTCCACCTTCACGATTGTAAGAAGGACGTTGGGGACGGTCGCCATAAGAGCGGTCACCGTACGAACGCTGCGGGCGTTCGCCTCCTTCATTGTTGGCATTAAATCGCGGGCGATACGGACGATCCCCGCCTTCACGGTTGTAAGAAGGACGATACGGACGTTCTCCACCTTCTCTGTTGTAAGACCTGTTACCATCACGGCCGGCACCTGTATTCTCTTCATTGAAAGAATTTTCGCGCCATTCTTCGTTTTCTGTGCTCATTTTTTTATTCGAATAAAATTAGACTTTGGCCTCACGGCCTATTTAAAAAACACGTTTATTATATAAGTAAACAATTAAAGCCCCGTATATGTATGGGGAGTGATTGCTCTTAACTCTTTTTTAATATCTTCGCTTACATTCAATTCTTCGATAAACTCTTTAATAGAACTTTCTGTAATAGCTTGGTTGGTGCGGGTTAACGCTTTCAAAGCTTCATACGGATGCGGATAAGCCTCACGGCGCAGGATGGTCTGAATAGCTTCTGCCACTACACTCCAACAATTATCCAAATCACGATAAATAGCCGGTTCGTTCAATAACAGTTTGCGCAATCCTTTCAAAGAACTCTGGATAGCAATCACGATATGACCGAAAGGTACACCGACATTACGCAACACTGTTGAGTCTGTCAAGTCACGCTGCAAACGGGAAACAGGAAGCTTCACAGCCAAATGTTCCAGAATAGACGTTGCTATGCCCAGGTTACCTTCTGCATTTTCAAAGTCAATCGGATTCACTTTATGCGGCATAGCGCTCGAACCTACTTCTCCGGCTTTGATCTTCTGCTTGAAGTACTCCATAGAGATGTACTGCCAGAAGTCACGATTCATATCCACCATGATGGTATTGATACGCTTCATAGCATCAAAAACAGCAGAGAGGTTATCATAGTTCGAAATCTGCGTTGTATATTCTTCGCGTTCCAGTCCCAGTTTTTCTGCAACAAACCGATTGCCGAATTGTTTCCAGTCATATTGAGGATAAGCCACGTGATGCGCATTGTAGTTTCCGGTAGCACCGCCAAACTTAGCGGTAAGCGGACATGCTTTCAACATAGCCAACTGACGTTCGAGACGGTAAACAAATACCATCACTTCTTTACCCAGACGGGTAGGAGAAGCCGGCTGACCGTGAGTTTTGGCAAGCATCGGAATGTTAGCCCATTCTGTCGCATAGGTTTTCAACTGTGCAATCAGCTCTTCAATCAACGGGTAATAAACCTGTTCCAATGCCTCTTTGATAGAAAGAGGAACAGACGTATTGTTAATATCCTGAGAAGTCAGTCCGAAGTGGATAAACTCTTTATAGTCATCCATTCCGCCCATTTTGTCAAACTCTTCTTTCAGGAAGTATTCTACGGCTTTCACATCGTGGTTAGTTACACTTTCGATATCTTTAATGCGTTGTGCGTCTGCTTCGGAGAAGTTACGGTAGATATTCCGTAAAGTTTCAAACACGCTACTATCGATTCCTTTCAATTGCGGCAAAGGAAGTTCGCACAAGGTGATAAAATACTCCACCTCTACCTGTACACGGTATTTAATCAGTGCAAATTCAGAGAAATAAGCTGCCAAAGCTTTAGTTTTGCCTCTATATCGACCATCAATCGGAGATATGGCCGTTAATACATCAAGTTCCATACGTTTTCTTAGATAATTATCAGACTGCAAAATTAACTCTTTTTCCTGAGTTATAAGCCAAAAGGACAAAGAAAGTTTGTATAAAAGCGGTAAGAAACAAAAAATCCATTTAATATTCTTAGTATCTCTTTTTATAGAACACTTTACCAACCCTATCGATATGTGCTACAAGAGGAGTGCCTATATTCTTGTTATAATCAACGACATCCACTTTATATAAGATCCCGAGGTCTTCTATTTGGACATTTATGTCCATCAATTGATTAAAAGTCAACCCGTTTCCTTTAGCCGCCAAGTCTATATCAGAACCTTCCAAATAGTTTCCTTTGGCACGCGAACCGAACAGTACCACTTCATCAATATTGCTATGTCGCTCAAAAACGCCACAAATATCCTGTATCACCTCATCGCTCAATCCAAACATCACGAAAACAAATTTCCTGTTTCAAGTTTAAGTTTTTCTTGTTCCAGCTTTATAGCCAACATTTTCAGCAACCCTGAATATTCAGTATAAATATTCTCTACAATCTCCAATGCATCACCTTCATTATACGTATGAGACGTGGTTCCCCGGGCTTTATTCATCCTTCTCCACGCATCATGATTGGATATCAGCCCGTCTTCAAAAGCTTTTTGCAGTGTACCGTTCGGCCCCAGCGCAAAGTCATACCCTTTATACTTCAAGAAGTCCTGCATCACTTTCCATGCCAACTCATACGTATACTCGAAACGCTGAACAAGCCCTTCTTGCTCCAGTTCAGACAAATCATCCGGTTCTTTATCCGACTCTGTAATCTCAAGCACTCTCCGACAAGCTTTTCGGAAACTATCCAAACGTTGCAGCCAACGAACATCCTCTTCCATCACCTAATATATAAAGGGGTTACTTTTTCTATTTAACATCCGATCGTACTGCAAAGTTAAATAAAAAGCAGCAAGAACAAAAAAAGTCTCACGAATTTCTTCGCAAGACTTCCATTTCTGTGGGCGCTGAGGGATTCGAACCCCCGACCCTCTGGGTGTAAACCAGATGCTCTGAACCAGCTGAGCTAAGCGCCCTTTTGTTCGAAAGTGTGCGGTTTTTAGTGTGGGCGCTGAGGGATTCGAACCCCCGACCCTCTGGGTGTAAACCAGATGCTCTGAACCAGCTGAGCTAAGCGCCCGTACACTTCCGTTTCAAAAGCGATGCAAAGGTACGGCTTTTTTCGAAACCTCCAAACATTTCATGTATTATTTTTCAAGAAAGTTTTTATCACAATCAGAAATTATCTGATTATCAGCAAATAATGAAAAAAGTTTTTTTTCATGCAACTTTCACTTCTCTAGGTCCGTCTAATAAACACAACAAGATAAAGACAGTCGCGACTCTTTCTCTGCCATTAATAATAAGATATGAAACGAATCACTACAACCACAGCATTTCTATGTCTGTGTATGTTGCTTATTGCACAAGACTTACAGTTAAGAGGAAGAATCGTATCCGGCAAAGAGCCGGTAGAATTTGCCAATGTCATTTTACAGACAAAAGATTCTATTTTCATCTCCGGAGGCATTACCGACCAACGGGGACGATTCAACATGAACAACTTACAAAAAGGAAATTATCAATTACGGATATCCGGGCTAGGCTATCAAACACAACAAATCAACCTGAATGATTTTACAACCACACTCGACTTGGGGTCGATCTCCATTGATTCGGCAGCCATCGCACTGGAAGAAGTGACCATTACCGCCAATCCTGTTATCAACCAGCCCGACCGGAAGATCATTCTTCCCAGTGCCCGTCAGCTAAAAACTTCAACGAACGGGCTTAGCCTGTTACAACGTTTACAACTCAGCCGCATACAAGTCGACCCCATCCGGCAAACGATTACTTCTTCCAATCAGGGAGACGTACAGCTACGTATCAACGGAGCGAAAGTGGAGATACAGGAGATACTGGCTTTGCAGCCGGAAGACGTGATCCGCATCGAATACCATGACGAACCGGGTTTACGGTATGGAGATAACGCAGCGGCTGTCATAGACTATATCGTCCGCCGTCATCAGACAGGTGGCTACGTAGGATTTGACACAAGTACATCAGTCAACACACTTTTGGGAAACAACAATGCAACAGCCAAAATCAACCATAAAAATTCCGAATGGGGAATCAATTACCATGAAGGTTATCGCTCATTCAAGAACTACTGGCGGGAGAATTCCGAAACGTTTCATTTCTCGGACAAGCCTTCTTTTACAAGACTGGAAGACGGTGTCCCTGACAAAATGAAAATGCGCTGGGATTATCTGACAATGAATTACAGCTACCAGGAAGCCGAAAAGTGGTTCGTCAGTGTAGCCCTTCGGGGAAGTTTCCGTTATAACAAACTGAACACCCAAAGCACATTATACCCCATCGACAATCCGGATAATAGTGTAGCCATGAAAGACCACACGGCCTCAGACAGCAAATCTCCCTCCATCGATATCTATCTGCAACGTAACCTCAAAAACAACCAGGCCATCATCCTGAACACGGTAGGCACTTATATACATACTTATGACGACCGCACCTACGAAGAAAAGAAGCATTCCATCCTTGCTACCGATATTTATTCGGCTATCCGCGGAAAGAAATACTCATTTATCGGCGAAGGCATCTACGAAAAGAAATTCACCAACAGCAAGCTCAGTGCAGGTATCCGCCACCAGCAATCACTGACGGAGAACAAGTACGCCGGCACTTCTTCGGCGGAAACGCGGATGCAGGAAGCACACACTTCCACTTATATAGAATACAGCAGCAAAATAAAAAGGTTTAATTATTCCGTCGGGGTACAGGGCAGCCGCTCATGGTTCAACCAAGAAGGTGAAGGATATCAGAAATATTCAGTCTTACCCCGTATACGGCTTACCTACAATTTCTCGGACCAAGCTTTTATCCGCTACCAGGGACAGATTTCCAGAAGCACCCCCGCCCTCTCCGATCTGAGCAACGTAGAGCAACTGATTGACTCCTTACAAATACGCCGGGGAAATCCGACCCTGAAAATGTCAACGGTCTACAACAATACGCTGAACGTAGACTTCCGTAAAGGACTATTCAGCAGCAGCCTTTATCTCCTGTATCAGTATCAGCACAAGCCCAATATGGAAGAAACATTCAGAGAAGGCGAACTTTTTGTGCGCACCACCGCCAACCAGCGGAGCTGGCAAAAGCTCAATCCGGAAGTAGAAATCAAGGTAGGCCCTATAAAAGATATCTTAAGTTTGTCCATATCGACAGGTATCAACTATTTCGACAGCCGCGGACACAACTATCATCACACTTATACCAACTGGTACTATTGTGCCAGCGCAACGGCAGCCTATAAAAAATGGAGCGCGTATTTCGAGATACGGAACCACCGAAATGATTTTTACGGAGAGACTCTGAGTTACGGAGAGAACTACCATCTTTTAAGCGTCAGCTACCGCTACAAGCAGCTGAATGTAGGAGTCATGTTTCTCAACCCTTTCGGCAGTAACTACAGAATAGGGAGTGAGAACTTCAGTCCGTTAGCTCCTTCCAAAAACTGGATGTACATCAAAGAAAGTTCCAGAGTATTCGCTCTCACACTTTCGTGGAATTTCAGTTTCGGACGCAAATACGAGTCCGCCGAAAGACGCCTTCATAACGAAGACAACAATGCGGGAACACTCAAATCCGGGAAATAAATTTCCCGGTTAAACCTGTTTACGGACCACACGGGCCGGATTCCCGACTGCGACACTGTCGTCGGGAATATCTTTCGTTACGACACTTCCCGCTCCTATCACACATCGGTTGCCAATCGTCACACCGGGACAGATGATTGCTCCGCCACCAATCCAGCAATCTTCACCGACCGTAACCGGATAGGCATATTCTTTCGAACCGCGACGTTCCAGATAATTCATCGGATGATGCGGCGTATAAATCTGCACGCAAGGCCCTACCAGCGTATGAGCACCGATTGTAATGTATCCTCCATCCAAAAAAGTACAATTGGCATTGACAAATACATGTTCGCCCAACCTGATCCCGTCTCCGTGGTCGCAATGGAAAGGAGGGCAGATCACCGAAGTTTCAGGAATACCCGGCACCAACTCTTCCAACAATTCCCTGTAACCGTCATCATACGTGCTCAATCCACGCATGACAGCCAGCAACTTCTTTGCATGTTCAAAACGTTCCTGCAACTCCGGTGCAGACATATCAGCCAACTGGCTGCTACGCATCTTCTCGACTTCTGTCATATTCCTTATTCCCCCTTACCATTCGTAAATACAAATTTTCTTTCATCCGAAAGGGATTCGTCAAACTCGAACCCTTCCCACGAGAATCCCTTCAGGTCATCCGGATTCCCGGCCTTATTCTTCAAGATAAAACGTGTCATTTCGCCACGAGACATTTTGGTATAAACCACAATCGTAGCCAGTTTTCCATTCTTCCAGACATGAAATTCGGGAGTTACCACACGCACCTCCTTCTCCACCCGTTTCCAGTCAAACAGACTTTTCATCTCATCACTGGCAAGGTTACACAAGATTCCTCCTGCCTGCCGGACATCCTGTATAAACACATCCGTCAAACGCGACTGCCAGTAGGAAAACATTGTCTGATTCCCTAATTCCGGCAACACGACATCTCCCTCCAGACGATAAGGACGAATTACATCCAAAGGACGCAACAGCCCATAACAGAACGAAGTCAGCCGCAAGTGTTCCTGCGCATATTCAAAGTCCTCCACAGAGAAATCTTTCGGATTGAGGCGCTTGAATACGATTCCGGTATAAGCCAGCAAAGCCGGTAATTCCGGAGTAGCCTCCGCATGAAAAGCTTGGTAACGCTTATAATTCTCCACAGCAATCTTAGCGTTGACACGCAGTAAACGTTCCAATTCGTCAACAGAAAACTGAGACATCTGCAACGCTATTTCCGCCGCTTCCTTCTGAAAGCGGGGGCTCGTAGTCAAAGGAACTTTCACCTTCGACACCGCACTCATCGTCTTGGCGCAAGATAGAAGTACTAACATTCTTAATCGGTTTTTATCATTTTGGAAATCACAAAAATAAAAAATAAATAGCTTTACTTGTTGACAGATATCCAAATTATGCCTACTTTCACCCAATAATTAACTATAATCATTTATTAATTAACAAAAACACAAAAATCCCCCTTATGAGAAACAAGTTTGTATCGCTGAAAGCTTTGGCCTTATTGGTCATCTTTTGTCTGACGGGTAGTTTATCCCGTGCCGCTGTCAACCCGAAACCGTTCGTTATTCCCGAACTCAAACAATGGACGGGAAAAGACGGCAACTTTATTCCGGGAAAAGATGCCCGGATTGTCTGTACCTCCCAAAATCCCGAATTACTGCGAATAGCCAAGATGTTTGCCGACGATTATCGGCAGATGTTCGGGCAGACATTAAGCGTAGTACAAGGCAAGGCTGCCTCCGGCGATTTTGTCTTAGCATTATCGACAGACAAGAAATTAGGCGAAGAAGGTTATGCCATTAAGATAACCGACCGCGTAGCTGCCTCCGCCCCTACCACAACCGGCCTTTACTGGAGCACACGCACCCTCCTGCAACTGGCGGAGCAGAATCAGGAACGTTCACTCCCGCAAGGAGTAATCCGAGATTATCCCGACTATCCGCTTCGCGGCTTCATGATAGACTGCGGTCGTAAGTTCATACCGATGTCTTATCTGCAAGACCTGGTAAAAATCATGGCTTACTACAAAATGAATACGCTGCAAGTTCATCTGAACGATAACGGATTCAAGCAATATTTCGAGCACAACTGGGATAAGACGTATGCTGCTTTCCGTCTGGAGTCGGATACTTATCCGGGATTGGCTGCCCGTGACGGCTCTTATTCCAAGAAAGAGTTCATCGACTTCCAGAAACAGGCAGCATCCAACTTCGTGGAAATCATTCCGGAGATTGATGTTCCTGCCCATTCACTGGCACTTACCCATTACAAACCGGAAATCGGCAGCAAAGAGTATGGAATGGATCATCTCGACTTATTCAAGCCGGAAACGTATGAATTTGTAGATGCTCTGTTCAAAGAATATCTGGAAGGCGACAATCCGGTGTTTGTTGGCAAACGGGTACATATCGGTACAGACGAATACTCGAATGCAAAGAAAGACGTGATAGAAAAATTCCGGGCTTTCACCGATCATTACATTCGTTTTGTCGAAGGTTTTGGCAAGCAAGCAGTAGTATGGGGCGCTCTCAGCCATGCCAAAGGTGATACCCCTGTCAAATCAGAAAACGTCATCATGAATGCCTGGTACAACGGGTATGCCGACCCGGCAACCATGATAAAAGACGGATACAAGTTAATCTGTATTCCGGACGGAATGGTCTATATCGTTCCGGTAGCCGGGTATTATCAGGACTACCTCAACGAGCCATACTTATATAAGGAATGGACTCCAGCCCATATCGGAAAATCGGTATTTGAAGAAAAGCACCCTTCCATTCTCGGCGGTATGTTTGCTATCTGGAACGACCATGCCGGCAACGGAATTTCAGTAAAAGACATCCATCACCGTATATTCTCACCTTTGCAGACTCTGTCCGTAAAAATGTGGACAGGTGCCCAAACGGGTATTCCTTATGAAACATTTAATGAGAAACGAGCGCTCCTCAGCGAAGCACCCGGAGTCAATCAGCTGGCGAGAATCGGCACAAAGCCGGGATTAGTATACGAACGTTCCACGGTTGCCCCCGGCAGCACTTCCGATTATCCGGAAATCGGTTATAACTACACTGTGAGCTTCGACATCACCGGAGCAGAAGAGAACGAAGGAACCGAATTATTCCGTTCTCCTAATGCTGTATTCTACCTGTCCGACCCCATCCGGGGAATGATGGGATTTGCCCGCGACGGTTACCTGAATACCTTCCCCTACAAAGTGAATCCGGGAGAAAAAGCAACTATTCAGATAGAAGGAAACAACCGAAGCACTACGCTGAGGGTCAACGGAAAGGTGGTTGAAGAAATGAATACGCAGAAACTCTACTTTAACGCAGGGAAAGATTCGATGAGTTATGTACGTACACTAGTCTTCCCGCTGGAAAAGGCTGGAAACTTCAACAGTAAGGTACAGAATCTGAAAGTCTACAATTATTGCGTGAGTAAGCCATAAAATACAGGTACCATTCACTATCAGTTATTTCACTTAGGATGTAAGAGAGCAATTAATAGTCTTAGAACCCTCTACCTGAGAGTTTAACATTCTCTCCATTTGGAACCGCAGTTTCCACAGCTTGGAACTCTAGTTTCATCGGTGTGAAACTGTAGTTCCAAAGGCTTGAAACCAAAAGTTTCGAGCGTATGAAACTAAAGTTTCAAGTAATGGGAACTCTAGTTTCAAGTAATGGAAACTGTGGTTTCAAGCGATGGAAACCCGTTTGAAACACCTGGCGATAAGTCAGAACAAAGCATTTATCAGGCAATAACAGAGGAGGTATCAGCCATTAATACCTGAATTCTCAATTATTAATAGATGAAACGACAATCATTAACAGTTGACAGCTCAGATGTTAACGTACTGAATATAAGACCATAACAGAAAGAAAAAACGGATTGCGAATGGATAAAAAGTGAGAGCAAACGCTTGCTACCACACTGCTACCACACTTGCTACCATAGCTGTAACTACGATGGATAAAGCGATACAGGCAAAAAGTGAGAGCATGAGAGCAAAACGTATGTTGATTCACAGAGAGAGAAATAAAGAGAGAAAATAAATCAAGCCATACATAAAAAAAGAGGTTGTGTCAAAACGCTGGCACAACCTTTTTTTATGCACAAAGCCCAGACTTT
>OBAA01001329.1_pt1 | contig 13334 bp, 12 predicted proteins | sample 1475961 | NCBI WGS metagenome assembly OBAA01 (sample SAMEA2579960, study PRJEB22360) | human gut metagenome | biome: human gut; feature: human-associated habitat; material: faeces | place: Denmark | collected 2008/2010 | reverse complement strand
GCAGCCGGCGCAGCAGATTGTGGTGGATACCGGATATCTGGCTGCAATGGATGCGACCTGCAGCATGGAGATTCAGAGCGTGCCGGGTGTGAAGAATATGCTGTTCGGCGGAGAAGGCGTGTTCAATACGGTCATCAGCGGACCGGGACATATCTGGCTGCAGACGATGCCGATTTCGAATGTGGCAGGAGTGCTGGCACCATTTTTGCCGGTGGCGAAGTAAGGTGGCAATATGGAATATTTGGGTGTGTTGGCATTTGTTATAGTGCTGTGTTATATGTCATATCCTGATAAAGTGAAAAAGCTTGAAAGGAAAGTAAAAAAGTTAGAAAAAGAAAGGTGCAGAGAAAGTATCATGTCAAAACTGATTGAAGAATTAGTGGGAAGAGATTGTAAAATTTCAAGTGAAAAAGGAATCAATTTTGCCGGAAAAACAGAGTTTGAATGTCATGTGATGGACCGTGATGAGGAGTGGTTGAAAATTTCTCTGAAAGATAAAAAGAATCAGGAAATTGTAAAAATGATACGTGTGGAAGATGTGGATGAAATCGAAGTCAAAGTAGATCAAAGCTTATGAGTTAAATAAGAACTATAAATGAGCAAATATTGAATTTTACACAAAACTGACTTTAAGTTTATTCAGGGGCAGATTGCCCCTGTTTTTTAAAATAACTCCATACTTCTCTCTAAAATCCCCCGCATATACGCAATGGCAATTCCATAATTCGTAATTGGAATGCCCTGTTCTCTGGCGCAATCTAATCGATACTGCATTTCTTTTTCTGTCAGCGTGCATCCCCCGCAGTGGATGATTACCTGATAAGGAGACAGATCTGACGGAAAATCCGTTCCGCTTGTAAATGTAAACTGCAAATCTTTCTGTGTAAACTGTTTCAGCATCCTGGGCAGTTTGACAGTTCCGATGTCTTCGCACTGCCGATGATGGGTGCAGCCTTCGCAGATCAGTACATGATCCCCGTCTTTTAATGTTTTCAGGGTCTGTGCACCATGGGCGGCAAGTTCTAAATTTCCTTTGTATCTGGCAAATAAAATCGAAAAAGAAGTCAACGGTATTTCTCTTGGTACGATTTTGGCAACGGCATCAAAGACCTGACTGTCTGTGATGACAAGAGCCGGTGTTCTTCCAAGGTTTTTAAGCGTTTCTGAAAGCTCACTGTCTCTCACTGCAATTGCGGTTGCTCCGTGATCGAGAATATCCCGGATGGTCTGCTGCTGGGGCAGGATCAGGCGGCCTTTCGGAGCAGCTTTGTCAATGGGAATGACCAGCACGACAAAGTCTCCGGGATGGATGAGATCTCCCACGATTTTTCGGGTTTTTGGTATCTGTCCGAGCTGTTTTGCAAGCAGTTCTTTTAGTTCGTGGATGTGTGTTCCCGCGGCAGCGCTGACATACAGGATCTGCTCCCGGGAAATTTCATCCGGAAGAACAGGAGAAGCTATGGCAAGATCCATTTTATTGACAGCGATCACAAAAGGAATCTGTTTTTGGCGGATTTGCTGTAAGATCCGGGTATCTTCTTCAGTTATGCCAAGCTGCCCGTCAATGACAAGCAGCGCAATATCTGTGGTATTTAAAATCTGTTGTGTTTTTTCGATACGCAGGGTTCCGAGTTCTCCGGTATCATCCAGTCCCGGAGTATCGGTCAGAACAACAGGCCCCAGAGGAAGGAGCTCCATTGCTTTTTTGACCGGATCTGTGGTGGTTCCCTTAAAATCTGAAACAATGGATACCGGCTGTCCGGCGAGGGCATTGATCAGACTGGATTTTCCGGCATTTCTTTTTCCGAAGATCCCGATGTGGATACGTTCGGCAGAAGGGGTCTGGTTGAGTGTCATAAAGATGCTCCTTTCTGTTAGAAACGGAAATCCCGGCGATTGTTCTGTTCGATCAGGCGAAGATTCTCCAGAACCACAGCACGCGCTTTTTCATTTGGGACGTTTCCGACTTCTTTCGCAATGAGACGGTTTCCGATGGCTTTTGTCTCCGGTGAAGCATAGTCCATCAGGTATTCCTTGAGTGTCATCAGTGCATTTGGATGGCAGCAGTTCTGGATCTGACCGCTCTTGCAAAGAGACATGAAGCGGTCTCCGGTGCGGCCTTCCCGGTAGCAGGCAGTACAAAAACTTGGAATGTAATCCATCTCCATCAGCCAGCGCACGACTTCATCCAGCGTCCTGGTATCACTGACGTCAAACTGTTCAGATTTTGCGTCATCCGGCTCCGGCTCGCAGTAACCGCCAACGCTGGTACGGGAGCCTCCGCTGATCTGGGAGACGCCAAGGTGCAGAACCCGTTCTCTGCATTTCTGATTTTCTCGGGTGGAGATGATCATACCGGTGTAAGGAACGGCAATGCGGATACATGCCACGATCTTTGCAAAGGTATCATCATCAATACCGTTGTCAAATTCATCGGCATTGATATCGTCCGCATGACGAAGCCTCGGTACGCTGATCGTGTGCGGACCAACGCCGAAAGCAGCTTCCAGATGCTCTGCGTGCATCAGAAGTCCTGCAAATTCATAGCGGTATTTGTCCAGTCCGAATAAAACTCCGATTCCCACATCATCAACACCGCCTTCCATGGCGCGGTCCATTGCTTCGGTATGATAATTGTAGTCATGTTTCGGTCCGGTCGGATGGAGGGTCAGATAACTCTCCTTGTGATACGTCTCCTGAAACAGGATATAGGTGCCGATCCCGGCTTCTTTGAGCAGACGATAATTGTCCACAGTGGTTGCTGCGATATTGATGTTCACTCGTCGGATGGCGCCGTTTTTGTGTTTGATGCTGTAAATGGTGTTGATGCTGTCCAGATAGTACTCCATCGTGTTGCGTACGGGATCTTCTCCGGCTTCCAGCGCCAGACGTTTATGCCCCATATCCTGCAGTGCAATGACTTCTTTGCGGATTTCCTCCTGGGTCAGCTGTTTTCTTGCGATATGTTTGTTTTTCAGATGATACGGGCAGTATGTACAGCCGTTTACGCAGTAGTTGGACAGATAGAGCGGTGCGAACATGACGATCCGGTTCCCGTAGAAATCCTTTTTGATCTGCTCTGCCAGTTTGTAGATTTCCTGATTTTTTTCTTCCATCTGGCAGGCAAGAAGAACGGACGCTTCTCTGTGAGAAAGTCCTTTTCTCAGACGTGCTTTTTCCAGGATTGAATCAATGAGCGCTTCATTGGCTTTGTTCTCATCCGCATAGGCAAGCGTTTCTAAAATCTCTTCGTGATTGATAAAATCATCCGCATGTTTTGAATATACATCATACATAAGTCATTCCTCCAATTGTAAAATAAAAAAAGAAAGTTGTTAAGGGGTGATGTTTAAAGAATCTCCCCGGTCAGTGATCACCTGATAGCCGATGGACTGCATACGCTGCTCCAGCTCTGCCCGGCATTCGGCTGCTTCTGCATCGGTACTGATCTTATTGTCATAGAGCAGATAATCGCCTCGTACCTGTTTTGGGGAGAGGTTTGGCATGACCACGTTGGCCCCGGATAAAATACCAAGTTCCCGTCCGTTGGGGGCAATGGTTCCAAGGGCAGTGGTTGCCGGGAGCAGTACTTTTGGAAGCATCAGGCGAATGAGTCCCAGAAGAAACAAGGTCAGTTCCAGAGTTCCCGCTTTTTGTGCAGCGAACGGTGTATCATGGTGCGGGATAAAAGGACCGATCCCCACCATTTGAGGATTTAATTCTTTGAGAAATAACAGATCTTCAGCCAGATGTTTACTTGTCTGACCGGGAGAGCCTACCATAAAGCCGGTTCCCACCTGATAGCCGATTTCTTTCAGGTCCCAGAGACATTGCTGTCTGTGGGATGCCAATAGACGCGGCGGATGCAGCTGTTGGTAGTGGTCTGCATTGTGGGTCTCATGGCGCAGAAGGAAACGGTCAGCGCCTGCATCAAAAAGCTGCTGATATTCTGCCTTAGTTGCTTCTCCGGTAGAAAGTGTGATGGCACAGTCCGGGTACATGGTGCGGATTGTGTGGACCAGGTCGGATAATCGATCCGTTGTATACCATGGATCTTCTCCGCCTTGCAGGACAAAGGTACGAAATCCAAGTTTGTACCCATCCGCACAGCAGGCGAGGATATCCTCTTTTGTCAGCCGATAGCGATGTGCATGTGTGTTGCCGCTGCGGATCCCGCAGTAATAACAATTATTTTTGCAGTAATTGGTAAATTCAATCAGTCCACGGATGTAGACCGTATGCCCGTAGAACCGGATCTGTGCACGGCGTGATTTTTCAAAGAGATATGCGGCAAGTTCCGGTGTGCGTCCGTTCAGCAGCTGTATCCATTGGGAAGCGCTGAGGGTATGTTCCTGTTCCAGTTGGTCGATCAGGGAGCAGAGATATGGATCCATCAGGTTGACTCCTTTCTGAAAAAATGTTTTTATATTTTTTTATTATAGCACAGTTTTAAACATAGAGGTTTATTGTTTCAGTCTGAAATATTGACAGGGGTGATACGGTGTGATAAGTTGGACACAGAAACAGCAGAAAGTGGTGATGAAATGTTGGAAGTGAGAAAACATTTTGTCGTTCATGGAAAGGTTCAGGGCGTAGGATTTCGTTATACTGCAAAATATCTTGCATTGTCTCTGGGACTGACCGGATGGGCGAGAAATGAATGGGACGGCACTGTGACAATGGAAGTACAGGGACGGGAAACGTTGATTAACAAGCTTCTGGTGGGGCTGAATCAGAACCAGTTTATTTCCATCGAATGGATCGATACAAAGGAGATACCGTTGGAGGAAGAAAAAGCGTTTACCGTAAAATGAAGGAAAGAAGAACTTGGACAATAGCATAGAAAGGACAGGGAGAAGCAGGATGAAATTAGGATTTATCGGAACAGGAAATATGGCAGGCGCCATTATGGGGGGCATTATTAAAAACGGGGTATTAAAACCGGAAGAGATCATCGGTTCGGATATTTTGGAAGCAGGGAGAGAAAAGGTACATTCTCTTTATGGAATCTGTGTGACAGATGACAACAGGGAGGCGGCAAAGGCAGAGATCGTGGTTCTTTCTGTAAAACCTCAGTATTATGAACAGACGATCGCACAGATCAGAGATGAGATCACGGATGAGCAGGTAATTGTCACCCTTGCTCCGGGAAAAACTCTGGAATGGCTGCAGGGGCAGTTTGGAAAAGATGTCAAGATCGTGCGCACCATGCCGAATACACCGGCAATGGTCGGTGCAGGGATGACGGCAGCGTGTGCAAATGCTCTGGTTACAAAAGAAGAGTTGGAAAAAGTGCTGACAATCCTGCGCTCTTTCGGAGAGGTAGAAGTCGTATCAGAGCATCTGATCGATGCAGTTGTGTCTGCAAGCGGAAGTTCTCCGGCATATGTATTTATGATGATCGAAGCAATGGCAGATGCGGCAGTGGCAGATGGAATGCCAAGACCTCAGGCGTATAAGTTTGCCGCTCAGGCAGTGATGGGAAGCGCCAAGATGGTCCTGGAGACCGGAAAACATCCGGGTGAACTCAAAGACATGGTATGTTCTCCTGCGGGAACAACGATCGAAGCAGTGCAGGTACTGGAAGAGCGCGGTTTTCGAAGTGCTATTATCGAGGCAATGCGTGTGTGTGCGGAAAAATCCAGAAATATGTAGAGTAAAGTGACAGGCATGAGGGGGAAACGGCGATGGAGATTCATGGAATTCAGAAAATGACACTGTTAGATTATCCGGAAAAAGTGGCGTGTACGATTTTTACGGCAAGATGTAATTTCCGCTGTCCGTTCTGTCATAATGCTTCTCTGGTGACACACGTAGATGCGGCGGCAGCAATTTCCGAGGAGGAAGTGTTTTCATTCCTTGCGAAACGGCAGGGGATTCTGGATGGTGAGGAGAGCCTCTGCTTCAGCCGGATATCGAAGAGTTTATCCGGAAAGTGAAAGAGCTCGGTTATCAGGTCAAGCTGGATACCAACGGCAGCAATGTATTGCGTCTGAGACGGCTGGTGGAACAGGGGCTTGTGGACTATGTAGCAATGGATATCAAAAATGCTCCGGATAAGTATGGTACGACCATTGGAATTGAAGAATATGATATGTCCAATATTTTTCAGAGTGTGGATTTTCTGATGTCCGGGGATGTTCCCTATGAATTTCGCACCACGGTTGTGCGGCAGTTCCATAAAAGGGAAGATTTTGCTGCTATCGGGCGATGGATCAAGGGGGCAAAACAATATTATCTGCAGAGCTTTGTAGATTCCGGAGATTTGATCTGCCCCGGAATGAAGGGGTATACAAAAGAGATTATGGAACAGGCGCTGGAAATTGTGAAGAGGAACATTCCAAATGCGAAGTTAAGGGGTGTGTAGGTTACAAGTTATTTCAACAACAATTGTTAGAAAAGCCTGAAAATTCAAGAAAATAGACGGTTTCATGCAGGGAGGATGTGACTCAAAACGGGTCATACCCTCCCTGTATTTTATTGTTCATGTATAAAAGAGCAAAATTATGTAATAATCAGCCACTGTTTCTTAGTATAATTTCCTTAAAAAGTGTTACGTTTCTATTTTTTTTATTATTTTAGAAAATTCCATATTTTTCTATAATACAGATATCAAAAACAGAGACGAATAAAAAGGGAGGAAACGATAATGAAGAAAAAGAGAATGCTGGCACTTCTTTTGACAGTAGCAATGGCAGGAACGATGCTTGCAGGATGCGGCAGATCCGATGGCAAGGAAGATGAAAAAGGAAAAAATCAGGCAAAGAGTGAAGGGAAAGTGTACTATCTGAACTTCAAGCCGGAGCAGGCAGATGACTGGGTAAAACTTGCAGAGACTTACACAGATGAGACTGGTGTTCAGGTGGATGTGCAGACAGCTGCTTCCGGGACGTATGAATCCCAGCTGAAATCTGAGATGGCAAAAGAAGAGGCGCCGACCCTGTTTCAGGTCAATGGTCCTGTCGGTCTGGCATCCTGGAAAGATTACTGTTATGACCTGTCAGACAGTCAGATTTACAAGGATATTTCCAGTGACGATTATGTGTTAAAAGAAGGAGATGAAGTCAAAGGAATTGCGTATGTAGTAGAAACATACGGAATTATTTATAACAAAGCGATCCTGAATCAATACTTTGAACTTTCAGATGCTGCTGTAAAATCAGTGGATGAGATCAATAATTTTGAAACGCTGAAAAAAGTTGCGGACGGAATCCAGAAACACAAAGATGAATTGGGGGTGAAAGGTGCATTTACATCCGCAGGTATGGATTCTTCTTCTGACTGGAGATTTAAGACACATCTGGCAAATCTTCCAATCTATTATGAATATAAAGATGAGGGCATTACATCCACAGATGCGATTAAAGGAACCTATCTGGAAAACTATAAGAACATATGGGATTTATATATTACAGATTCTACCTGTGAACCGTCTATGATCTCCTCTAAGACGGCAGAGGACGCAAGCTCCGAATTTGCACTTGGAGAGGCTGTATTTTATCAGAATGGAACCTGGGCATACAACGACATCAAGGATATGGAAGTTGCCGATGAGGACATGGGAATGCTTCCGATTTACATCGGTGCCAAAGGAGAAGAAGAGCAGGGACTTTGCACGGGATCTGAGAACTACTGGTGTGTGAATAAAAATGCTTCAGAAGAAGACATTCAGGCAACTCTTGATTTCCTGCAGTGGGTTGTGGAAAGTGATGAGGGACGCGATATGCTTGCAAATACGATGGGATTTGTGACACCGTTCACCACATTTGAAGACTATCTGCCGTCAAATCCTCTGGTGCAGGCAAATGAGGAATATAACAAGGCAGGCAAGACACCTGTAAGCTGGAACTTTACGACAATGCCTTCTGAAAACTGGAAAAACAATGTAGGCTCTGCACTTCTTGAATATGCACAGGGAACTGGAAAATGGGATGCAGTGGAAACTGCATTTGTAGATGGATGGGCAACTGAGTATCAGGCAGCGCATGCGGAATAAAAACATAGATTTGAGGCGGACGGCAAACCGTCCGCCTTTTCCATCAAGAGGAAGGAGAGAGGGACATGCAAAAAGCAATAAAACGATATTTCCCTGTTTTTGTACTGCCCACGATGATCGCATTTACCATTGGGTTTATCGCACCGTTTTTACTGGGTATTTATCTTTCGTTCTGTAAATTTACAACCGTGACAGACGCCAGATTTATCGGGCTTGAGAATTATGGAAAGGTATTTCAGGATCCTACATTTTTACACTCTCTGTGGTATACCGTGTTGTTTACAGTACTGTCCATGTTATTGATCAATGTACTGGCATTTGCGGTGGCGATGGTATTAACAAAACCAGTGCGCGGGAAAAATATTTTCCGGACTGTATTTTTTATGCCGAATTTGATCGGTGGAATTATTCTGGGATATATCTGGCAGCTTCTGTTAAACGGAGTGCTTGCACATTGGGGAAAAACACTTACATATTCCGGGACCTACGGGTTGATGGGAATGATCATTCTGGTGTGCTGGCAACAGATTGGATATATGATGATCATCTACATTTCCGGCATTCAGAATATTCCCGGAGAGCTGATCGAAGCGGCGAAGATTGATGGAGCCAACTCCCGGCAGGTACTTCGCAAGGTCATTATTCCGATGGTAATGCCGTCGATCACGATTTGTACATTTTTAACGTTAACAAACGGGTTCAAGTTATTTGACCAGAACCTGGCGCTGACCAATGGTGCACCTTCGAAAATGTCAGAACTTCTGGCGCTCAATATCTTCAATACGTTCTATGGAAGAGCCGGTTATGAAGGTGTTGGTCAGGCGAAGGCAGTGATCTTCTTTCTGATCGTTGGTCTGGTTGCCGTGATTCAGAATCGCATGACAAGATCAAAGGAGGTGCAGCAGTAGTGAACAAAAAATTAAAACATGGCTGGCTGGTTACGCTGATCTTCTCTGTTATCAGCCTGCTGTACTTATATCCGATCATTCTTGTTGTGATCAACTCATTCAAGAAAAAAGCATACATCAGCCGGGTGCCATTTGATCTGCCAAAAGACAATATGTTTGTAGGATTGGAAAATTATATCCGCGGAATCGAGCAGACAAAGTTTTTTGAGGCATTTGGTTGGAGTCTGTTTATCACCGTGGGCGGAGTTGCAGTCATTATCCTGTGCTGTTCCATGTGTGCATGGTTTATCAGCCGGGTGAATACATGGTGGACAAAACTGATCTATATGCTTTGTCTGTTTGCCATGGTGGTGCCGTTTCAGATGGAAATGTACACTTTGTCCAAGATTGCAAATATGCTCAGACTCAATACTCCATGGGGGCTGATCTTCATCTATCTGGGGTTTGGTGCCGGGCTGGCGGTATTTATGTTTACCGGATTTATGAAGTCCATTCCACTGGAGATCGAAGAGGCGGCAATGATTGATGGATGTACTCCGATCCAGACTTTTTTCAAGGTGGTCCTGCCAATCTCAAAACCGACTTGCATTACGGTAATGATTCTGCAGGCAATGTGGATCTGGAATGATTATCTGCTTCCGTCTCTGGTGCTGGATACGAAGAAATACCGGACGATTCCGATCGCAGTACAGTATTTAAAAGGAGGATATGGATCTGTGGATATGGGAGCCATGATGGGAGCGCTGGTACTTTCTATTATCCCGATTGTAATCTTTTATCTGTGCTGCCAAAAACATATTATAGAAGGTGTCGTGGCAGGAGCTGTGAAGGGATAAGGCTTGTAAGAAAAAAGGGAATGGATTAAAATAAAGAGGACAGATCAATAAAAAATCTGCCATGCAGCCAACAGAGGGGCATGGCGGATTTTTTGGCATGTATCAGAGGAGGGACGGACATGATCACGATATTGATTGCAGATGACGAAAAACTGGAGAGAAACGGGATCAAGTTTCTGCTGAAACGAGAGCAGGAAGAACTGGAGATTTTAGAGGCAATAAACGGGAAAGATGCAGCGGGGATTTTGCAGAAAAAACAGGTGGATATTTTGTTTTCGGATATCAAAATGCCTTATATGACAGGGCTCGAACTGGCGAAAGCTGCACGGGAGTTGCAGCCGGAGATCGAGATAGTGATTTTTAGCGGATACAATGATTTTTCTTATGCGAAGGAGGCGCTGCATTACGGAGTAGTCGATTATGTGCTAAAGCCGGTAGATCCGGGAGAGTTTCATAAGACGTATTGTTCTGTGAGAGATCATATTCTGGAGAAGAATACGCAGAAAGGAGAAATTGCAAGGCAGCAGGATGATCTGGGAAAATATTTTCTGCAGAATTTTTTGTATGACGGCAAAGAAGAAAACGGGACAAAAGCTGCGGAGCTTTTATGTCAGGATGGAGGGCAGTATACTCATATGATCCTGGCAGGCGGCGAGGACTGCTTTTTTGAAGTGGATGAAGAAAAGCTTTTGGGTCAGCTCAGAGAGCACATGTCCCGTCAGTTCCTTTATCTGAATGTGGCAGCAAATGAGTCCTTATTTCTATTTCAGGAAAGATATGCAGATTATGAGACAGTGGCAAAAGAGTTATATCAGTTTTTTAAGAATAAGTACGATGAGGAGTGCTATTTGGCAGTAAGTGAAGAAATTACAGACTGGCAGGAACTTCCTGAAGTATTTTCCGGTTTAGAGGAGGTGCTGGCAGAAAAATTTTATCAGCCCAGGCAGAAGATTTTCTTTGCAGGGGAAGTGCAGGAGACCAGAGAAATGGATGAGGCAGAAGAATCTCAGGTCCTGAATAATATCAAAGAGGACATTCAATATAAAGACAGTATCCATCTACGGCAGGATTTTCAGAAGCTGGAGAGAAAATATAGAGAAAGTATGAAATTTTCAGAGATGTATGTGAAATTTGTATTTTCTAATATTGTCAAAGATATTTATGAGGAGATCAATCCAGGAGATGTGAAAGCATTGTCAAAAATGATCGACAGGCTGTACCGCTGCAGGAAAATTGAAGATGTACTGGCAATTACAGAACAGGTAGTCTGTGAACTGGAGAAATTTGTACAGGAGCAGAACAAAGGATTTCGGAATGAAGTTATGAAAGTGAAACAGTACATTCACCATCATTATGCAGAAAATCTCAATGTAGAGAATCTGGCAAGGCAAGTCTATCTCTCCCCGGGATATTTAAGTGTTGTATTCAAGGAGGAGACCGGAGTCAATCTGAACCGTTATGTCCGGGATATCCGGATGAAGAAATCCAGGGAGCTTCTGGAAAATACCAGTATGAAGATCTCGCAGATCGCAAAAGAGGTTGGATTTTCCAATAATTCTTATTTCTGCAGGAGCTTCCGGGAGTATTTTGGCAGCACACCGGAGTCTTGCAGGAAAGGGAGTATGAGTGATGAAGAAGCTTCTTTATCGGTTTCATAATTTTAAATATCGATATAAGCTGATGATCCTGATTTTGACCGCTGGAATCATTCCGACACTGATCGTGACATGCTATATGCAGATGGGAATGATGAACACGCTCAAGGAGCGGGAAATGGAAAATATGCAGGAGTCTTTAAAACAGGCAGTCGATGCAATAGACAATCAGGCGCAGATTTATGAAAATCTGATTGATTATCTGTCTTATTCGGGAGACCTCAGGAAAGTGCTGAAAATGGAACGTGCATCAGATTTTAATACATATCTGAAGTATACTCAGGTGGCAGATCCGTTGTTGAATATGCCGCAGGTGTATCACAAAGAAATTAAAGGGATCACGCTGTATGCGGATAATATTCAGGTTGCCCATGGAAGTACACTGGCTCCTTTGTCGGAGATTCAGGGAGAAAGCTGGTATCCCAGAAACAACAGAAGTCTGATTCGCTGGTATGTACAGACTGGAAGTCAGAATAAAGTGATTGTAGCCCGAAAGTTTTATGACGGGAGCAGTGAGATAAATGCTGTGCTGAAGATCACACTGGATTATAATAAATTGTTCGAACCGTTTGAAAAAATCATGGAATCTGATTTTGCCGGAATTGTCTGGGATGAAAACGGCAATGTCGTGTATTCCTGCAATAAAATTCCCGCTAAATATGAGACCGGGAAGGTGGATACAATTTCGGAAGTACAGAAAAGTTTTTCCAGTGTGACAAAGGAGATGGAAGGGAATCAGTGGAAATTCTGTTATTTTTGTCCTACGGATACGATTATGGAATCGGCAAGATATTTGATGTTGAAAAATCTGCCGCTTCTGACAGCTTGTATTCTGCTGATAGGAATCTTAAGCTATTTCTTTTCCAGACGTCTGGTCTGTAAGCTGGAACAGCTGACGGAAAATATGAATCAGATCCACAGTGGAATCCGGGAAGTGACCGTACAAAGTGATTCCAAAGATGAGATTGGTGTGCTCATTCGTACTTTCCGGCGTATGATGGATGAGATCAATAAACTGATCTCAGAAGTATATGAAGCGAAAATTGTGTTACAAAGGACAGAGATGAGGGCATTGCAGGCGCAGATCAATCCCCATTTCCTGTACAATTCACTCTCAATTATCAACTGGAAGGCAATCGAAGCAGATGAACAGGAGATCAGTAAGGTGACACTGGCATTGTCTACCTATTATCGGACCAGTCTGAACCGGGGGGAGACAATGACGACAGTAGTAAGCGAGATGGAGAATATCCGTGCATACCTGAAAATCCAGCTGATTATGCACGATAATAGTTTCCGGGTGGAGGAAGTTTATGATAATACAATGGGAAGTTGTGAGATTCCGAAACTCATTTTGCAGCCATTGGTGGAAAATGCGATCGATCATGGTCTGGATGTGTCGGAAAAGATCGAAAAAGTACTGCGGATAAAGGTTGTGCATGATGAGCTGTTTTTATATTTTATGGTGGAAGATAACGGAAACGGAATGACAGAGGAAAAAGCGAGTCAAATCGTGACATATCGATCCAAAGGGTATGGTGTGCGCAATGTCAATGAACGGATCGTGCTTCTCTATGGAGAAGAAAATAAAATCCGGATGGAGAGTAAAGAAGGAGAAGGAACCAGAGTATGCATACGGATTCCAAAGAAGAAGGAGAACGGACATGAGAAACTGGAAACAAAAAATTAAATACATACTGCTGTTATGTGTGTTCTCGATGTTCCTGATCGCTTCCTGCAAAAGATCGGAAACCGGTAAGACGGTGGAATCGAAAGAGGTGATAAACGCACAGTGGGAAAATGCAGCACACACACCGTATGGGAAATATCCCGAGCTTGTTACTTATACACTGGGGAAAATCGTTGGATCTAATAATGCAAACCTGCCTGTGAAGGCGACTTATGAGGATAATGCCTACACACGATACTTGAAAGAACG
>OBAA01001312.1_pt1 | contig 13559 bp, 10 predicted proteins | sample 1475961 | NCBI WGS metagenome assembly OBAA01 (sample SAMEA2579960, study PRJEB22360) | human gut metagenome | biome: human gut; feature: human-associated habitat; material: faeces | place: Denmark | collected 2008/2010 | reverse complement strand
ATATGGCCATCTTCCAACAAGCCGCTCCCGGAATGAGTTCCGCCGAGAAATGGAAACCGATGGAGAGAATGTTCCATTTGTATAACACTTAAAAAATACCAGAAACGACCATGAAACACCCCAAACAGTCCATCCTCTCGAAAGATGGCATCAGTTATCTTATACCTTTTGTTCTCATTACCTCATGTTTTGCATTATGGGGATTTGCCAATGATATTACCAATCCGATGGTAAAGGCATTCTCCAAGATTTTCCGGATGAGTGCCACCGACGGAGCATTGGTGCAGGTTGCCTTCTATGGAGGGTACTTTGCATGGTCTTCCCCGCCTGCCATATTCATCCGCAAATATTCCTACAAAGCCGGTGTTTTGTTAGGACTGGGAATGTATGCTTTCGGAGCATTTTTATTCTTCCCCGCCAAAATGACGGGAGAATATTATCCGTTTTTGATTGCCTATTTCATCCTGACCTGCGGATTGTCCTTCCTCGAGACAAGCTGTAACCCGTATATTCTTTCTATGGGAACGGAAGAAACAGCTACCCGGCGTTTGAACCTTGCACAGTCTTTCAATCCGATGGGGTCACTTCTCGGAATGTATGTAGCTATGCAGTTCATTCAAGCGAAGTTACATCCGATGTGTACCGAAGACCGCGCATTGCTTAACGACAGCGAATTTCAAGCAATCAAAGAAAGCGACCTTAGCGTCCTGATTGCTCCTTATCTCATTATCGGACTGATTATCGTAGCCATGTTGCTTCTGATACGATTCGTCAAGATGCCTAAGAATGGAGATCAGAATCATAGAATAGACTTCTTCCCTACACTGAAACGTATTTTCACCCAAACGCGTTATCGTGAAGGTGTGATTGCCCAATTTTTCTATGTAGGTGCACAAATTATGTGCTGGACTTTCATCATTCAGTATGGAACACGCTTGTTCATGTCACAAGGTATGGACGAGAAAAGTGCGGAAGTGCTATCACAACAATATAATATCATAGCAATGGTGATATTTTGTATCAGCCGTTTCATCTGTACATTCATTCTGCGCTATCTCAATGCTGGTAAATTGCTGATGATCCTCGCTATCTTCGGAGGTATTTTCACTTTAGGCGTAATCTTCCTTCAAAATATCTTCGGAATGTATTGCCTTGTAGCAGTATCGGCTTGCATGTCATTGATGTTCCCTACCATCTATGGTATTGCCTTGAAAGGCATGGGAGATGATGCTAAGTTTGGAGCTGCAGGCCTTATCATGGCTATCCTGGGAGGTTCTGTTCTTCCACCGCTACAGGCAAGTATCATTGACCTGAAACAAATAGCCTGGTTGCCGGCTGTCAATGTTTCATTCATTCTACCCTTCATCTGCTTCCTTGTAATCATTGGTTATGGTTACCGTACAGTGAAAAGAAACTGGTAAAAAACAAACTTAAAAATAGTGACGCTATCCCATCATGATGGCGTCACTATCCCACCCATATAGTGACGCCATCCGCAGTGGATAGCGTCACTATTTCATTCATCTTTTTTTCATAAAAAATTCCCTTTTGACAATGCCATATATAGATGCGACAAAGTGAAGAATGTAGCTAATTTCACATTTAATAATCTCAAACAAACAGGGTAGCAATAGCTTTCTGCTGTGTTGGCATATCCTGCCGAACAATATATTGATGTTAATTTTCAGATAGATCCTTCGTTGATTAGGTTATTACAACGCGCGTCTCAGCACCAATTATGCAATACTGGACACTAAATATTATAAGTTTTATATAATTCCCCAAGGCAAACGAAGGAAAATTGTTGCAACCAAGCGAATGGTATCATGTAGCCGTGACTTATGACACCGAAGAAAAGACTTTATGTTTAAAATAGGACACTCCTATGGTGAGCCAGAGAATATGACTCGTCAATTAAATGGTGAAATCTGCGAAGTACGCATATGGAACGTAATACGTTCACAAGAAGAAATTTACAAGAATATGTATGATGTCGATCCTCAAACTACAGGTTTAAAAGCCTATTGGAAGTTTAATGAAGGCAAAGGGGATATAGCGAAAGACTATACAGAAAACGGCAATGATGCAAAAGCATATACTAAAGCTATTTGGCCGGAAGACATTGAAGTGACACAAAAAAACAAAGAATAATAACTACCTAAAATTTTCAACCTAAAACGCTGCCACATTTTTACTCCTACTTTAAGTTACATAAAAGGGAATACTAAAATATGACAGCGTTAATAATTAACTCTCTACTATGGAATAATTTAAATTGCCTTCTGATGAATTTGTCAAATATGCACAGATTCATTCACAAAAAATATAAACTCAAAGAGTAGCCATTATCTAAAAAAAAGTCGTAGCTTTGCAATAACCTAAAAATTAAATTGATATGGAACAACAAGACAAATATGTACGCTTTGACTGGGCTGTGAAAAGACTTCTCCGCCAAAAAGCAAATTTCGGCGTATTAGAAGGTTTCTTGACTGTCCTTCTCGGTGAAAACGTGAAAATCATAGAGATATTGGAAAGTGAAAGCAACCAACAAACAATCGATGATAAATTCAACCGGGTAGATATTAAAGCCAGAAACAGTAAAGACGAAATCATTATTGTAGAGATCCAAAATACACGGGAGCTCTATTATCTGGAACGTATCTTATACGGAGTGGCAAAAGCAATCACTGAACATATTTCTTTAGGAGAACGCTACTATGCGGTGAAAAAAATATACTCTATCAGTATTCTATACTTCGATATCGGCAAGGGAGAAGATTATTTGTATCATGGACAAAACCACTTTATCGGAGTACATACAGGAGACAGACTGGAAGTAACTACTAAAGAAAAAGACGCCATCGTCCATAAGATTCCGGCAGAAATCTTTCCGGAGTATTTCTTGATTCGTGTGAATGAATTCGATAAAGTGGCTGTCACTCCATTGGAAGAGTGGATTGAATACTTGAAAACCGGTTGCATTCGCCCCGATACAACAGCCCCTGGTCTGGAAGAAGCACGCCAGAAACTTATCTATTACAATATGTCCAAGGAAGAAAGACATGCCTACGACGAGCACCTTAGTGCCATCATGATACAAAATGATGTATTAGATGGAGCAAAACTGGAAGGGCGTATGGAGGGACGCATGGAAGGAAAAATGGAAGGAAAAATGGAAGAAAGATTAGAAATTGCTAATAATTTAAAGTCATTAGGAGTAGACATAACAGCCATCCATAAAGCTACCGGACTATCACCGGAGGAGATTGAAAAGTTATAAACAATCAAAGGCTATATATTAAATTACAAACAAGAGTCGTGTGAGAAAATCATACGACTCTTGTTTGTAATTTAATATATAGCCAATAGTAACAGACTGGAAGTAACTACCAAAGAAAAAAGATACCATCAATATATTACCAATATTTCACACTCCATTTTAACAATTAGAATTCATCCACAAATCACACACTCTAAATCATCAGCACCCATATACAGCAGAATATATAACAATAAAATATTTTATACAACTTTTATTTGTGATTAGTCATAGAAAACATGTATATTAGCAGTAAGCCTAACATTTACACAAATAAATCAATTGATTTATTATTACTTTTTAGTACCTTTACTTCATAAATACAATTTCCTATCCATAAGAAGGAAAGACATTTATATTAGTTGATTATTTGTATATGATAAAACACAAGCAAACAGCTATTGAGATATGTTCCGATAGCACTCTATTTAAACCCAGACCGCCCCCTCTTCAAATATTCACATATTAGACTGATTCATCATGCCTGAAAACAAAAAGAATAAATCAAATTAATCATCGTTACTTGGAGGGAAAGCCTTCCTTATCATAAAATTTAAAACATTAATCAAGATTAAAAACCTCCTGTGACACTTCTATTATCCCGATTATCCTATATGGCTCTCCTATTGATATGAACCAAGACTATAAAAGAAATGCTTCTTTAGCCGATACATTCTTGTATATGCCATTCAATATCGAAAACTTAAAAATCGAGATATCTGTTCTTATCAAAAACTACCGCTTTCTTAGAAAGTCATTCTTACAGAAAATATTCGGAGAAAAGTTTCTGGAAACAGATATCGAAGAAATGCCGGAAGAGGATAACTACCAACTCATCAACAAGGTAAAGAAATTCATATTGGACAACTTGGATAACGAATCACTAAAGATAAGCCATATTGCCAGTGAAACGGGCATGAGCCGGACTAAGTTTTTCATTAAATGGAAATTCCTGACAGGGGAAGCTCCCATAGAATTCATGACCAGGATTCGTATGGAAAAAGCACGCGAACTATTGGAAAGCGGAAAATATCGCATACAGGAGATACCTGAAATGGTCGGACTAAAAGATGTAAAGAACTTCCGCAATAAATACAAGAAACACTTCGGCATAGCGCCAAGTGAAACATTAAGAAATATTTAAAAGCGGGAAAATTCAATATTACTATTGTCTTAATAAAAAAGAGATGTATTTAATGGAAAAATGGTATATCTCTTTTGCAAGTATACCGACGAGCAAAACATAATTGCCAACAAATCACAACTCAATCATACCATTCATCGCATCATTAATACCAAATAGAAACATCCCAACATTCAAAACTGACAACAGTATCTACTTATTAAAACTTATCATTATTTTTACTTCGTAGAAATATACCAATCATTCCTTCTTATAAAAAAACCTAACCTCCATTATCTTTCCAGTTTATATATTATGAGGAAATACAGAATGGTATTAAATGAGACATTCCTCAATAATACCCAATATACAATACGCTCCCCTACACATCTACAGGAGACAAAATAATATTCAACCAATAAAACTAATTAATTATTGTTACTTAGAGGATATTCACCGTTTCTTCCCCCCCCCAAAAAAAATGATGTTAAATATTAGGATAGTGAATTTCCTCTTTTTTCTGAAATGAAAGAAATGGGTCTATTTCATCTGAGTGACGTCACTAAAAAATATAATATGAAATACTTATTACAAACGTCACCCCTCGTTTACAGTGCCATAGCAATACTCATTCTTTATCAATTAAACTTTACCTCAATACTCCTAGCAGGAGGCATTTCTATTTATTGGATTATAACACATATCATTACGATACAGAAAGAAAGAAATCTTCTAAAAGAAGGGAGTCAATATTTTATAGACTCTTTCGAGAGCATTCGTGCTCCGCTTACATTAGTTCATACTCCATTGAAAATAGCATATAATGACGTTTCCCCCGAAAATATCAGAAAAGAGCTATCACTAGCTATCCAAAACATAGATTGCCTCAACATACATTTAACCAGATTGATGGATTTAAAGCAATTGTTTGCAAACACTGAAAAGCTGAATTCCTCGGAATATGAACTGGGAGCATTTATCAAAAACAGAATTACTTCTTTAAAAACACATGCTGCCAACAATTTGGTAGGGCTGAACATTAAAACAGACTTTAATTATGCCAGCGTCTGGTTCGACCAAAGCAAAATATCTCCGGTGATCGACAAATTTATAAAATATGCCATAGACCATACCGAACAAAAAAAAACTATTACCCTGCTAATCACCTCTAATCCTGAATACTGGCAAATAAAAATAACTGATTTCGAAAATAAGAAAATACTTCAATGTTATAAATGTAAAAATTGGCAACTATTCAAACGAAAAGAAGAACTCGAATACAATTTTGCAAAAAATATATTCTGCAAAAGGTTGATAAAGATGTGCAATGGAAAGATTCTGATTAACCATTCCAGCCACACTATTGCTCTAAAATTCCCTTCAAAAGATTCGCCGGAAAATGTTCACCAACATACCGCCATACAAATCGAGTCAAATCCGGCAGAAGAAAGAACAGATACTTTATTCGGCAAGGATTCACAAAAGAGAAATTCCACTAAACCGTTGGTCGTCCTCGCTGACAGCAATAAAGAATTCAGGTTGTACCTGGAAGAACGTTTATCAAAGGATTTTATCGTAAAAAGTTTCGAGAATGGTTTGGACGCTTTAGAATGTATAAAAGAGGAATATCCGGATTTAGTGATTTGCGACATTATGCTCCATGGAATGTACGGCAATGAACTATCATCGAGACTAAAAACATCAGGAGAAACATCCGTTATCCCTATTATCCTCTATGGCTCACATATAGATACAGGACAACGCAGCAAAAGGGAAAGCTCCCTGGCTGACATATTCTTATATATACCTTTTCACGTCGAAGATTTAAAAACAGAAATGAATGTCCTTATCAGAAACAACCGTTTCCTCAGAAAATCATTCTTAGAAAGAATATTTGGAAAGAAGTTTCTGGAAGTTGAGGAAGACAAAATTTCAGATGAGGAAAATTACGGCCTTATCAATCAGGTAAAGGAGTTTATTCTAAAAAATATAGATAAGGAAAATCTGACAATAGATGAAATCGCCTCAGAACTATATATGAGTAGAACCGCTTTCTTTACGAAATGGAAAGCACTGACAGGAGAAGCGCCCAAGTACTTGATTTACCGGATTCGTATGGAAAAAGCACGTGAGCTATTGGAAAGCGGGAAATACTCCGTCAATGTTCTTCCCGAAATGATCGGATTGAAGAGCCTCAAAAACTTCCGTCATAAATACAAAGAGTATTTTGGAATAACGCCAAGCGAGTCTATCATGAAAAAACAATAAAACAAATACGAAGCTATATATCCGAAGATCCCACCAACAGGGATCTTCACTATAACACTTGCATAAAGAAGCCTTTCTTTTTTTACTTCTTCATGCAGTATTGTATTAATCGTAGCATTTACACTATGTACGTACACCTTAATTTTGAAATTAATAATCTAATTATTTAAACAGTATGAAAACTTTAACTAAAATGAAAAAAGTTTGTTGTTTTAATCGCTTTGTCTTATTGGCAATGACACTGAGCATGGTCACTTCTTTTACTGCATGTAGCAGTGACGACGATTCGGACATTCCCGTATATTCCCTTAAAGATGTTGATGGCAATTATTCCGGCACAATGCTGACGGAATCCACCCCCGTCAGTCCCCAGGCAAATGCAGAAGAGGGGGAAGAACCGGCAGGAGCCGAAGTTACTGCCGAAGTAAAAGACAATCAGATTATGATTAAGAAACTTCCGGTTGACGACCTGATTAAAAGCATCGTCGGTGAAGAAAATGCAGGAGCTATCATCGAAAATTTGGGTGATATTAACTACAACATTCCTTATACACCGACCTTTGATGAAGGTAAATCTAACATCTTACTTCAACTAAAACCTGAACCACTGGAAATTAAATACACCGAACCGATTCAAGTACAAGAAGAAGGACAAGAACCGGCTGAAAATCTTATAACAGTAACTATTGAAGCTGAAAAGAATGGCGTTTATGCTTATGACGGCAAAAAACTGGCATTCGTTATCAAAGCAACTGGAGTAAAAGTCGGAGATGTAAATTTCCCCAATTTCCCCGTTACAACATTCACTTTCAGCATGGTCAAGAAGTAATACAAACCTTTCGCTGAAAAAAAGAAAATGGAGCATGCCTGCGCGCAAGACATGCTCTTTTTTTATACCTTTGTGAAGAAACCAACTATACAAAATGACTACAACAGAAAACATTCGAAAAGAATTGCAGGATTTGGTAGATTCCAAGTATCAGGAATTTCATTCTGCCCTGGTTCCCGGAATCGGGAATATTCTTGGTGTACGTATTCCGCAACTACGAATATTGGCTAAAGAAATCGCAAAGAGAGATAACTGGCGTATGTTTGTGGAAGCAACCGATACTAAGTTTTATGAAGAGACAATGCTTCAGGGAATGGTTATCGGATTAGCTAAAATGGAACTGGACGAACGAATGAAACACATAAGCATGTTCGTTCCACGTATCGACAACTGGGCTGTATGTGATATCTTTTGTGGCGAACTGAAGACTGCCGTGAAGAAAGGAAAAGAAACTGTATGGCAGTTTATCCAGCCTTACCTCATATCTCCCAAAGAGTTCGAAATCCGCTTCGGGATTGTGATGCTTTTCCATTATGTAGACGAAGAACATATCGACGCATTACTGGCATACGCAGACACTTTCAGCCACGATGCTTATTATGCACGTATGGCTATGGCCTGGATGATATCCATCTGTTTCATCAAATTCCCCGAAAAGACAATGGAGTACCTTAAACAGAGCAAGCTGGATAACTGGACTTATAATAAATCATTGCAGAAAACTATCGAATCTCTCCGTGTAGACAAGGAAACTAAAGATATACTTCGCGGTATAAAACGGAGGTAATGACACAATAAAAAATAAAGCTCGGTAACTGTTCTGCTTACCGAGCTTTATTTTTTATGATGTATCAAATGATTTATGATATAGCAAATGAATTAATTCCTCTTTACCTTTTTTCTTCTGCTTCTGCGCCTTTGTTGTTTCCGGCGGCTGTAACGTTGCCATCTTTTATATATCATCCAGCCGCTCATCAAAGCAACGACGACAAAGATAAGAATAGTGATACCCACTCCTAAATTATCCCCCTTAATACGCGACCAGATATCAAGAACTTCTTTTGTCTTATCGCCGAAGTCACGAATCATAACGCATCGTTCCACTACTTTGCGGTCGGGATATTGTATCTTGTCAATCTGTATGCTATCGGCACCCGGTCCGAAGAAATAACTTAAATCGGAAAAATAGGTAAGTGTCGTGTCTATCTTCTCTTCCAGAATCTCCGGAGTAGCGATAGAACTTACATATCCGCAGAAATCCATATTTCTCAGAGCAATGTCCGGACGACACATGAAATTGATAAAATAGCTAGCTGCTTCCGGATTCCTTGCATATTTCGGAATCACCCAACCGTCATACCATATATTACTTCCTTCCTTCGGAACTTCATAATCCAAGTCCACACCTACTGCATCGGCTTCTTCAATCGCCCATATTGCGTCACCACTCCAAGTCATATTCAGCCAAGCCTTGTTCTTCGTCATCATCTCCTTGCCGAAATCGGCTTCCCAGCCTGCTATATTCGGTTTCAGGGCTTTCAGATATTTTTCCGCAAGCTCCATAGCCTGTGGAGAATAGTCGTTCATCAGTTCTTCCACTGTCACACTCCCCGCTTCCAGTTCCTTGGCGTGCGCATAAATGATAGCCGTACCGTAAGCGTCGCGGTAACTATCCTTCATAAGGATTTTGCCGGCATACCTCTTATTCCAAAGACAATCCCAGGATGCTGCAACCGAATCGGGAACATAAGCCCGGTTATAAAGAAGTCCCGCAGTTCCCCACATATAGCATACCGCATAACGGCTGGCTTCTTCACCCGGCTGGCTCAATTTATTAATCTGCTCCCGTATGAACGGAGCCACATTTTTCATATAGTTGGGAGAATGGGCAAAATTCGTATCAATAGGCAGAAGCAGGCGCTTCTTCAACATACGCTCAATAATGTATTCCGAAGGGCAGACCACGTCGAAATCCTCATGTCCCTTCTCTATCTTGGTCAACATTATCTCATTAATGTCAAATGTCTGATAAACGATGCGGATATTTTCGCCTGTCTGTTCTTTATAATATGCTTGAAAATCCTCGAGCACACCATCCCCGATATAATCCGCCCAGTTATAGATTTTAAGAACCCGTTCGCGAGGCTCGCCGGAATTATAACATCCCGTCAAACTCAGCAACAACAGGATAGCAGGAATTATTCTTTTCATAATTAATAATTTTACAATGTACAAATATACCAATACAGAAAACGTGCCGCCATGCAATCAGCATATCAGTGTATTGGCATATTGAATAATTATTTCTTCTTCGCTTTCCCTGCCCGGTGATTGATCACAATAAGCAACGCCAACACCACAACAAAAATAATAGCGGAAAGCGGACGAAGCTCCGGGGTTAGACCACCTTTGCGGGCATCAGCATAAATATAAGTAGAGAGCGTCTCCAGACCTTGATTACCAATGGTAAAGACAGTTACGGCAAAATCATCAATGGATAGAGTCAATGCAAGCATAAAACCACTAATCATTCCCGGACGAATCTCCGGAACAATAACTTTCCACAAAGCTTGCATGGGAGTCGCTCCCAAGTCAAGAGCGGCCTCATAAATATTCGGGTTCATCTGCTTCAAACGAGGCAGAACGCTCAAAACAACGTATGGCGTACAAAAAGTAATATGAGCAAGCACTACGGTTGTGTATCCTTGTGTGATTCCTAAAGAAACAAACAAAAGGAAAAGCGAAATACCCGTGATGATATCTCCGTTCAGAATAGGAATACTATTCACAAAACTAATCGCTTTACGCGAACGGGATTTCAGATTAAAGATGCCGATAGCAGCCACACTACCCAGCAAGGTAGATGCCGTTGCAGCCAGCAGAGCAATAGTAATCGTGTTAATCAATGCATTCATCAAAGAATGATGCGTGCCTGTAGTGAAAAGCGAAGTATAAAGTTTTGTGGAGAAACCAGTCCAGTTGCCCAGCACTTTCGCTTCGGTGAAAGAATAGATGACGATAATCACGATAGGAGAATAAAGCAACAACAGCAATATCCACAAGTAAGCCTGCGCAAATATTTTCTTTACCATAGCCCGCCTCCTTCGTTCGAATTGTCCTTATCGTCTGTGCTAAACAAAGAAGTAGCAGCAATCAGCAGCAACATAATAAGCGAAAGTGCCGCTCCATAGTTCCACATGCTGTTATTGATATTTTCCTGAATCGTTGTACCAAAGAGTTTGATGTTATTCATCGTCAGCAACTCGGCAATGGCAAATGTCGATATAGTCGGCATGAACACCATCATGATACCACTCATCACCCCCGGCATGGAAAGCGGAAGGACTGCTTTCAGAAAGACTTGCACAGGATTGGCTCCCAAGTCTTGCGCCGCCTCGATATAGCTATGATCCATCTTCTGCAAAGTATTGTAGATAGGATAAATCATGAAAGGGATAAAGTTGTATACCATACCGAATATCAACGCTCCCTCGCCCAACGGCACACTGAAAAAGTCGAATAAGGCAACAGTGGCAAGGGTACGCACCAGAATATTTACCCACATCGGCAAAATAAACAGTACGACCATCGTCTTGGAACGGTTCAGCTTGCTGTTACTCAATATCCAGGCAGCAGGATAACCCAATAAAATACAAACAAGGGTGGTAATAATGGCAATACCAATCGAATAGACAAAGGTATTGATTGCTTCGGGATGTTCGAAGAACTTCTGAAAATTGGCGAGTGTCAAATGGCCGCTATCATCGGTAAAGGCATATACGACAATTAAGAACAACGGTATAATCACAAAGATCGCCGAAAAAATAATGTAAGGGAGAGTCCAACTCTTACGTGATGACAAAAAGACTATAAACCTCTTATTCACTTCCTTTCCTGTTAATCGGTTATTTTAACTATACGAATAGCATCTGGAGGGATGGTAATACCTACACGGTCACCGTCATCCCATACATCGTTCGTATCTACAAATACATTCTCGTCCCAATCTGACAATACAGTCAGATGATAATGGTCACCCTTGTAAAGGATGAATTTCACCTCGCCCGTCAGCGTTCCGTCTTCTTCATTATCCTGAAGAATCACTTTTTCAAAGTCTACTTCCACTTTGACATTCGTATCGAAAGCGATTCCTTCCACCGGAACACATTCAAAGTTACAGCCCAGGAATTCCACATGAGTAGCATCCAGCAATTTTCCTTCGAATGTATTGCAAACACGCTCTTTCTTCATAATATGAATATCGAAAGGCTTCACCAACAGACCGACTTCAGCCCCTACTTCAAAATGATGGTAATCCTGCACCAAGAATTCATATCCGCCGCACAACACCGTCATTTCATAATGCACTCCTTTAAAAATAGAAGTCTCTACCACTCCTACTAACTGTGCCATTTCCGAAACGGGGAAAATATAAAGATCCTCCGGACGAATGACTACGTCCACCGGAACATTCTCGCCAAATCCTTCATCCACACATTCAAACTCCGTACCGCAAAAACGTACGAGTTTATCATGAATCATGGTACCGTTGAGGATATTGCTTTCTCCGATAAAGTCCGCAACAAAAGCATTGATAGGTTCATTATAAATATCAATCGGCGTACCGATCTGCTGAATCTTTCCTTCACTCATCACGACAATCGTGTCACTTAACGTAAGTGCCTCCTCCTGATCGTGAGTGACGTACACAAACGTGATTCCCAAAGATTTATGCATTTCTTTGAGCTCCATTTGCATATCCTTACGCATTTTCAGATCGAGCGCTGCCAGCGGTTCATCCAACAACAACACTTCCGGCTCATTCACGATGGCGCGGGCAATAGCTACACGTTGTTGCTGACCACCGGAAAGAGAATCCACATCGCGGTATTCATAATCCGTCATGCCTACCATTTTCAAAGCAGCTTTCACCTTCTTCTCAATGGTCTGTTTCGGTGTTTTTTTCAGTTTCAGGCCGAAAGCGATATTATCATACACATTCAAGTGCGGGAACAAGGCATATTTCTGGAATACCGTATTCACCGGACGCTTATGGGGAGGAGTTTGTGTTATTTCCATCCCCGAAATTCGGATTTCGCCTTCCGAAGCTGTCTGAAAACCAGCAATGAGACGCAACAACGTGGTTTTACCGCAACCGGAAGGACCAAGGATAGTCACAAACTCGCCCTTTTTCACGTTCAGAGTCTCATCATCCAATGCTGTTTTATCGCCAAAGTACTTCGATACATGGCTCACCTCAATGATGGATTTATCTTCTTGCATATTCATACTAAAGTTTGGGCTGCAAAGGTACACATTTCTGCGGTTTCCACCTACGTGTTAATCTAATATAACAGTGTTTTTCGATGCCCGACAGAAAAAAAATCTATCTTTGCATAAATATTTATTCACTAATTTTACAAAAGCATGAAAAAGTTAACTTATTTAGTTATTGCAACGGCAGCGTTAGGCATGGTAGCTTGTACGGGCGGAAACAAAGCCGGATACGTTGTCACAGGTACGGTAGAAGGTGCAAGCGATGGTGACACCGTTTATCTTCAGGAAGCTACTGGCAGAAATTTGACCAAACTAGATACAGCCGTTATCACCAAAGGTACTTTTACCTTTGAAGGTACACAAGATTCTGTGGTTAGCCGCTATGTCACTTGCGAAGTGAACGGAGAGCCATTGATGATTGATTTCTTCCTCGAAAACGGAAAAATCAACGTTGCCCTGACCAAGGATAACGACGCTGTGACCGGTACTCCTAACAATGATGCATACCAGGAAATCAGAGCTCAAATCAATGACATCAGCAAGAAAATGAATACCATTTATGAAGCAATGGGCGACACTTCTTTAAGTGATGAGCAGAAAGAAGCCAAACAAAAAGAGGGTGCCCAGCTGGAAGAACAGTATGACAAAGTAATCAAAGAAGGTGTTAAGAAGAACATCGCCAATCCGGTCGGAGTTTTCTTGTTTAAACAAACGTTCTACAATAACTCTACTGACGAAAATGA
>OBAA01001293.1_pt1 | contig 13865 bp, 9 predicted proteins | sample 1475961 | NCBI WGS metagenome assembly OBAA01 (sample SAMEA2579960, study PRJEB22360) | human gut metagenome | biome: human gut; feature: human-associated habitat; material: faeces | place: Denmark | collected 2008/2010 | reverse complement strand
TCAACCATTTATGAAAATAAGGGTTACAGAAAAATTGATGTTAGAGTTTCATGCTGTGATATTATTTTGTGTATATTTTTTTGTTAATCAAATTAATTTATTAATGGAAGCATATAAAGATGCGGCGGGGATGTGGCACGAAGACAGATTTAGACCATTAACTTTGTCTGTTATTAATTTAGTTTTAAATCTGATTTTAGTACAATTTATTGGTGTTTATGGGGTGCTATTGGCAAGTTGCATAACAAAGGCGTTTATTGGAATACCGTGGGTGATATACAATTTATTTCACGTTGTATTTCGACAAAATGTAAGTGAATATATAAAAAAATTATGTTTAGATATCAGTATTGTTTTAGTTGTATCTGTATGTATCTATAAATTATGTTTATTAATTCCATTAGAGGGGATAATAGGGTTAGGAATCAAGTGTATTATTTGCTGTTTAGGAGGAAATCTTTTGTACCTTATGGCTTTCCGATTAGATAAAGAATATAAATCTGTAATACTTATCGGAAAGAGTATATTACCTCGAAGATTGAAAAGGATAGTTGATACTATTGTGTGAAAAATAAGAAAGTGATTAAAATATGGAAAAATTCAGAAAAAGTTAATATGTTTAAGAAAAAAACATGCTATACTATTTTAGAAAAATAGAACAAAGTAAAAGTAAAAGGAGAAAAGGATGACAGTTTCAGTATGCATTATCGCTTATAATGAAGAAAAAACACTAAAATCTCTTTTTTCAGATATTGTACATCAAGACTATCCACATGAAAAAATGGAAATTATACTAGTAGATTCGATGTCCACTGATCATACAAAAAAAATAATGGAAGAGTTTTCTAATCAGCAAAATGGATTTGAAAGGGTCAAAGTTTTGAGTAATCCGAAAAAGAATCAAGCAGCAGGATGGAATGTTGCTATTCGGAATTCCATAGGTGATATTATTATTAGAATTGACGCTCATACAAAAATCCCAAAGGAATTTGTTAAGAAAAATGTAAATTGTATTAGTAGTGGGGAAGATGTTTCGGGGGGACCAAGACCCAATATTGCAGAAGATAATAATATATGGAAACAGACGTTATTATTAGCAGAAAAATCAATGTTTGGCAGTAGTATTGCAACATATAGAAGGAGTCATCATAAAACATATGTAAAATCAGTGTTTCATGGAGCATATCGAAGAAAAGTATTTGAAAAAGTAGGCTTATTTAATGAAAATTTAGGAAGAACAGAAGATAATGAAATGCATTATCGAATTACAAAAGCAGGATATAGGATTTGTTATACCCCTGATATTGTTTCTTATCAGCATACAAGAAATACATGGCATGGAATGATAAAGCAAAAATATGGAAATGGCTATTGGATAGGTCTCACTGTGGGAATATGTATTAAATGTTTTTCTGTGTACCATTTTATACCGTTTTGCTTTGTGTTGGCATTAATTATAGGTGGCATATTAGCGGTAGGCGGCATTGGTTGGCCACTTGTAACATTAGTAATACTTTATTCGCTTGTTAATATATTAATGTCTGTTGCAAGTATTGTAAATGAAAAGAAAAAACATCTTTCATATTTATTGTTACCTTTTATTTTTGTGTCATTGCATATTTCATACGGTATAGGAACTATTATTGGACTTTTAAAGATGCCATTTTGGAGAAAAAAGTTGAAAACAAGTGAAAATTTTTGGGAGAGTTTGGAAAAATAATGAAAAATATTGTTTTTTTTGAAAAGTTATCTAAGAGCCAAATATCAAGATGCATATTAGGAATGGCAAGTGTAATTATGTTAATAGTGGGAATCATAAATGGTGGATTTAATTTGCTACTAATTAGTATGACATTGTTGTTGTGTCATAATATTGTGTATGCGTTTGAAGATATAAGAGAGAGATTGTTATTTTTGATTATTCACATCACCATATTTACGTTCCTAATATCAAGACCTCTAATAGGTATGTTTAGGGGAGAGTCATGGTGGACTGCTTCTAGTCAAGCAGCCGAGAATGTATATGCGTCCATTTATTTTATTTGGATTTCTATGTCGATGTTATGGATAGGTGCTATTGGAGGTCGAGTTTATGCAGAAAAAAAGACTGGAATAATAGCGAAAAAAGATAATGAGAAAAGGGAAAATTTTCGTATACATCTCCAGATTGTAGCGGAAATTGTATTTTATTCGACAATGTGCTTCTTTTTGATTCAGGAAGGTGAAAAATTATTATATATGTTGGGAAAAACATATACAGAGTATTATGTAAGTTTTCATAGTCAGCTTCCAGGAATAATTTATACAATTGCTTCGTTTATGAAATATAGTTTATGTATATTTCTAGCAACGTTTCCAAGTAAAAAGAGAGCATTTATACCGTTAGCATTATATGTGATTTCAGCAATACCAGAATTAATAATAGGCGTTAGAAATCCAATTATGTTAAACTGTTTATTTGTATTTCTTTATTATGCAATTAGAGACATATGCAGAGATAAAGAAAAATGGATTGGACGAGTTGAAAAAATTCTGACATGTATTGTAGCACCAGCATCTTTAATATTTATGACAGTATATGCCTATATAAGAAGTGGGCTTGGAATTGCTAATCGGAATATTTTTCAACTGTTTATAGATTTCTTTTATGGTCAGGGTGTTACGTTTAATGTATTAGGAATTGGGTATGGATACCAGACAAGTCTTCCAGAACGAGTTGGGAGAAATTACACCTTTGGAGGAATTATTGATTATATTGTTCATGGAAGAATTGGACAAATGTTATGGGGAACGCAAGGATTGCCTGATGGAAACAATATTATCAATGGAGTAGAAAGCAATAGTTTGGCACATAATCTGGCATATGTTACAAGAACCGAAGATTATCTAAAGGGTCAAGGATGGGGGACATCCTATATGTTGGAAAATTATATTGATTTTGGGTATGTAGGATTGATTATTTTCAATTTAGTATTAGGGTTTCTATTTATTTACATGTTAAGAAGGTTTGAAAAAAATATGCTGGTTGATACAATAACGTTGATAGCTCTTACAAGTATTTTTTTTATACCACGAGCAGAAGCAACAGGATGGTTGACCTTTATAGTAACAATTCAGTTTTGGGCATGTGTTATAGCTTGTTATTTAGGAGCGTATATTTGTACAAAGTGTAGATGGTTACAGAATATTTTAAAGATGCTGCATTTGTATCCCAAATGCAAGAATTAAGATGTTTGTAAGCTAATATAGAAACTAATTTTGAGAGAATAAAAGAGAGGGATGATGATATGAAAATTAGAATGAAAAAATTAATTTCATTAGGCTTGATAGTATCTATATTTAGTAATAGTCTACTTATAGTAAGAGCAGAAAATTCATATCAAAATAATACAGAATCTTCAACTATTTATAGTGAGATGTATAGTATAGATGAGAATATGGAGTACGGTTCTGTGAAAGAAACACGGGAGGAAAAACAAACAGAACAGCCTATAGATAAAAAAGATAGTACATCTGGACAAAATGAATTAGAGCTACAAAACAAAAAAGGATTTTTGATAAGCTCTGAAAAAATAGAGCTTCAGGTTGGAGAAAAAGCTCGTTTTTACATAATATCTATGTCAGATAATTCAGAGTGTTTTCCAGTGCTAACTTTATCAGATAGCAGTTTGGCACAGATATCAGAAGTTGCTTTAGAACAAGCGTCTGAGGAAGAGAATGGAAAAGCCTTGCTGGAAAATGCTCCGTCAAATGCAAAATGGTATGAGGTTACAGCAAATGCTGCGGGAAATGTGAGCGTTACAGTTGAATATGAGGGTGTTCAAAAAGAAATTGAGATTCTGATTCATGGAGCAGAGATAGACAAAAATGCAGAGGAAAATACTGCGCATGAGAATGAGACGATTCTATCACAGAGGATTTCTGATGGTTGGTCTCAAGATGGATTGTATTATTACATCGATGGCGTGCCGGTGAAAGGGATTGCGGAAATCAAAGGAGTCTTGTACTATTTTGATGCTGCCACTGGAAGATTATGCAAGAAAGCACAGTGGATTGATCAGGATGGAAAGCGTTACTTCTGCAATGCGGAAGGAATTTTATATAGGAACCAGTTTATTAAGTTTGGAACCATCTATTATTATATGGGAAGCGACGGAAGTATGCAGACAGGAATTGTCAAAGCAAACGATGGTCGCCTGTATTATATGGGAGAAGATGGAACGGTACAGAAAAAAGCGCAGTGGATCGAGCAGGATGGAAAGCGATATTTCTGCAATGCAGAAGGAATTTTGTATCAAAATCGGTTTATTAAGTTTGGAACCATTTATTACTATATGGGAAGCGACGGAAGTATGCAGACAGGAATTGTCAAAGCAAACGATGGTCGCCTGTATTATATGGGAGAAGATGGAACGGTACAGAAAAAAGCGCAGTGGATCGAGCAGGATGGAAAGCGATATTTCTGCAATGCAGAAGGAATTTTGTATCAAAATCGGTTTATTAAGTTTGGAACCATTTATTACTATATGGGAAGCGACGGAAGTATGCAGACAGGAATTGTCAAAGCAAACGATGGTCGCCTGTATTATATAGGAGAAGATGGAACGGTACAGAAAAAAGCGCAGTGGATCGAGCAGGATGGGAAACGATATTTCTGCAATGCGGAAGGAATTTTGTATCAAAACCGGTTTATTAAATTCGGAGATACATACTATTACTGTGGAAATGATGCAGCGATTGTAAAAGGTACAACTCAGGCAGTAAACGGAGTGCTTTATCGATTTGATAGTAATGGTATTATGATCAAAGAAGGTGGATGGGGAGAATACAAAGGCAACAAGTATTACAAGAATCCTGCAACTGGTTTTCCGTATAAAAATCAGTGGGTAACTTTTGGGAGAATATGGTATTACGCGAACTCCAATGGCTTTATGGTAAGTGGCTGGCAGACAATTGGAGGATATAAGTATTATTTTTATTATGACACAAAATATATGGCCAGAAATGCAGTAATTGAGGGTATTAAAATAGGTGATGATGGGCGAGTAGTGGCTTATGGGACTCGCATGTCAAGTTTTACTACAGTTTCTACAAATAATGCTAATGGTACATATAATATGAGTAAAGCGTTAAAGAGTTTTAACCAAGTTGTCATTCAGCCAGGGCAGACTATTTCATTTTTTGATATTGCAGGTCCATGTGGAAAAGCAGAAGGATATTTACCAGCTGGTGTAGTTGGCGGTATTGGATATGGCGGAGGAATTTGTCAAGCAAGTACAACACTGTATGGGGCAGCTCTTAGAGCAGGTCTTACAATTGTAGAAAGAAGAAATCACTCTGTTCCATCAACTTATGTTCCGATAGGACAGGATGCAATGGTCAACTATGGAAGCTCAGATTTGAAAATCAGAAATGATTTTAATTTTCCGGTGAAACTTGTTACCTATACAAAGGGAAAAACATTATATGCAGAAGTATGGGGGACACAGCCAAGCTGGTACGATTACATATCGATAGAATCTTGGTGGAGTGGAAGCAGAAGTGCAGTCGCATATAGAAAATATATTAAAAATGGCCAAGTTGTAAAAACAGAACAATTACCAAGTTCATACTATTAAAAGAACTTCTAAAAACTTAAGAATCTCTTACCCCCCTTGAGAAACCCTCTGATTTATGGTATAAACTTATTTTGAGATAGATGAGTATTGTTTGACCAAACTGGAGTGGATTATGAAGAGATTATGTTTTGTAGAATATGATATGACAGTAACAGGAGGCGTTGAGCAAGTGACGACATCACTTGCCAACGCTTTTTGTGATACATATGAGGTATATATATATGGCATTTTTGGAAAAGGGAAACATGTTCCGTACGATCTGGATCCGAGAATTCACTATCGAGCGGAACTGGCAGAAGACTGCAGAATCCGAAAACGGATCACAAGTGTATTTAAACCATTTAAGGAGTATATAAAAGAAAATGAGATTGATGTAGTATTCCTAATGGAGAATCATCCGGCAATTACCGTATCACCGGTTCGATTTTTTACAAAGGCAAAATATGTATTTTGCGACCATGGTGCCCTAATGAATGAGTGGGAGAAGAAAGATATTACAGCATTTCGCTTTTGGGATGGTTTGATTTCTCATAAGATTGTGACATTGACAGAACAGACACGTCAGGACTATATCAAAAGGTTCAAGACAAATCCGAAAAAAATTCAGAGCATCTATAATTGGATACCGGAAGAAGTATTAAAGGCAAGAAGACCGTATGATAGCACATCAAAAAAGATTATTACAGTTGGAAGATTCAGCGAGGAAAAAGGACATGATATGCTGGTAGAAGCAGCGAAGCTTGTGTTGCCGAAATATCCGGACTGGCAGTGGGATCTTTATGGAACAGGAGATACACTTGATGAGATTCGGAAGAAGATAGAAGAATATGGATTGGAGAAGCAATTGATTCTAAAGGGCAATGTAAAGGATGTATATCAGGTATATGGAGACTATGCATTTCTTGTGCTGCCGTCTTATCGGGAGGGGCTTCCACTTGTACTCTTAGAGGCAAAAGCGTTGGGACTTCCGATGATAAGTTTTGATATTACAACCGGACCAAATGAGATTATCAAAGACGGAAAAGATGGATATTTGATACCACCATATGATATTCCAAAGATGGCGGAGAGAATAGAAAAATTCATAACGGATGAAGAGCAACGGGTGTCATTTTCAAAAAATACAGAAGATGGTATAGAGAAATTTGAAAAGAAACAGATTTATGATCAGTGGGTACAACTAATCGAAGAATTGACTGGGGAGAATTAAAAATGAGAATATTACAAATTGGATTATCCCATAATCCAGGTGGAGTAGAGAGTTTCGTAATGAATTATTATAGAGAACTTGTGAAATATGGTGTGCAGTTTGATTTTATCAGCATGTATGATAGTCTTGCGTATGAGGATGAGATAAAGTCTTTGGGAGGAACAGTTTTCTATATTTCCAATGTGAAAAGGCATCCGATTCGTTTTCGAAGAGAACTTTTAAAGATATTGAAAGAGGGGAAATATGCTGCAATTCATGTGAATATGCTGTCTGCGGCAAACATTGTACCACTGGAAATTGGGAAAAAAGCAGGGGTGCCAAAAGTGATCGCACATTCCCACAATTCTTCTACACCAGGGCTGCTGAGAAATATACTGCACCGTTTGAACAAGCCGCGGATTTTACATTATGCCACTGATTTTTTTGCATGCAGTAAAGTTGCGGGAAAATGGTTGTTTGATGAGAAAACTATGCGAAGTGACCGATTTCATATCATCCACAATGCACTGCATGTAGAAAAATTTTTTTACCATGAAACGATCAGACAAAAGATCAGAGAAGAACTTGGTGTGGAGAATCGGTTTGTAGTTGGACATGTGGGTAGGTTTGAAGAACAGAAAAATCATGAATTTCTGGTTGATATATTTAATGAGATTGCGAAAGAGCGTGAAGATGCAGTTTTGCTGCTTATAGGGGATGGAGAGTTAAAAGAACAAATTACTGCGAAAGTACAGGAATATGCAATAGAAAATCAGGTACAGTTTTTGGGAGTCAGAAAGGACATTCCGCAGTTATGGAATGCGATGGATGTATTTGTGTTTCCGTCGCTGTTTGAAGGTCTGCCGTTAGTTGCATTGGAAGCGCAGGCATCCGGAGTTTACAGTGTGATGGCGGATACGATCAGCAAAGAAGTAAAAATTACAGATGCAGTAACGTTTTTGCCATTGGATCATAATGCAAAAGAATGGAAGGAGTATATTTTGGAACTGGGAAGTGTTGGGAGAACGGAAGTTCAAAATGCTATTATAAAGGAACAGTTTCAATGTGCTGGATATGATATTATGACAGCTGGAAAACAGTTATTGGAATATTATAAGAAATAAAAGTGATGGAGGAAAATTATGCCAAAAATCAGTGTGATAGTGCCGGTATATAAAGTAGAAAAATATATTCATAAGTGTGTGGATTCTATTTTAAATCAGACGTTTTCGGATATTGAAGTTATTTTGGTAGATGACGGAACTCCGGACAGATGCGGGGAAATCTGTGATGCATACGGAGAACAGGATTCGAGGGTAAAAGTGATACATAAGGAAAATGGTGGATTGAGTGATGCAAGGAATGCAGGAATGCCACATGCGTCAGGGGAATATATCATTTTTATAGACAGTGATGATTATATTGAGTCAGATATGCTAGAATATATGTATACCCGGCTGACAGAGGCAGGAGCTGATATGGCGACGTGTGGACTCTACGAGGTTTACAGTGACCGTATTGAACAACAGAAAGAGGAAAAAGATTTTGTGTGTAGTGGGGAAGAGGCATTTCGATGTATTCTGCAGGGGCACACAATTCGCGGAGAAATTTGGAATAAACTGATTCGCAGAAGCTGCATTGAAGATCTGCGCTTTCCAAAAGGAAAGCTATATGAAGATATTTACTTTACTGTGGATATGATGCAGAGAATCAAGAAAGTTGCGGTGGGTACGAAACCGAAATATTATTATCTACACAGAGAGGACAGTATCACAGGAAAGCCATATCGACCACAATTATATGATATTATAGACGGATATACGAAAAATTACAAAGTAGTGCAGAAAGCATTTCCGTCATTGACGGAAGAAGCAGAGTGCCTTTGGTTATGGTCGCGCTTTATTGTACTTGATAAGATGCTTTTGGAAGAAAACTATCGAACCATTGAGGGCAGAAAAGAGTTGGTTTTATTCATACGAAGGCATATGATTCGAATCCTAAAAAATAAGTATTTTAATCGTAATCGAAAAATATCGGCAATGATATTATTTTTAAATCTGGAATTGTATCGCAAATTAGTCTTTATCAGTGAGGAAAAGAAAAAGTAAATGATGAAAAAATATGCATATTTGATCAAAGCGCATCATCAGTTTGCATTATTAAGAAAATTGCTGATGTTGCTTGATGATGAGAGAAATGACATTTATATTCATATAGGAATGGATGTAAGGTTTGAACGAGAAGAACTTAAGGGTGTGGTGAAAAAATCTGCTTTGCATTTTGTGGAGAACGTCCGTGAACAGTGGGGAGGATATAGTCAGATTCAAAGTGAGCTGATTTTATTTCAGGCAGCGTGGGAACATGGCTATGAATATTATCATTTGATAAGTGGTGTGGATTTACCGATTAAGACGCAGGATGAGATACATGAATTTTTCCGTGAGCACTACGGAAAAGAATTTATCTATTTTTGTCCCAAAACGTTTTGGGAGGAATCCAGATATAAATATGAACAATATTACTGGCTGCAGGAGAAAATTGGACGAGAAGGACATGGATTTCTTCGGTTTGTAGAAAAAGTATCACTGTTTTTGCAGAGGAGAATTGGCATAAAGCGTCATATGGAGAGCATGGAGTACTGTCTTGGGGCAAATTGGGTGAGCATTACACATGAATTAGTGGGATTTATTTTAGAAAATAAGGAACTTATCTATAAGATGTTTCATGCGACACTTTGCGCAGATGAGTTTTTTATACAGACACTTGTCTGGAATTCAGGTAAATACAGAAAAAAAGTCTTTTCGCTGGAAGATGACTATTTTGCCAGCCTGCGTCTGATTGATTGGAAACGAGGGAATCCATATGTATGGAGAGAGAATGATTATGAGGAACTGATGCAAGCACCACATTTGTTTGCGCGTAAATTTGATGAGACAGTGGATGCTGCTGTTATAGAGAAAGTTTTTAATACGATTATGGATAGACAAAGGAAAGGTAAATCATATGAGAAGTGAACAGGCATTTAAGAATATGGTCGCAAATCTATTTTTGCAGGTCATCGTATTTGCATCCGGAATTATATTGCCAAGATTTTTTCTGGAAGCGTATGGCTCAAATATAAACGGAATGATTACTTCGATCAATCAGTTTTTAGCATATTTGGGACTTGCGGAGGCTGGGGTTGGAACGGCGTCTGTAGTTGCCTTGTATGCACCGCTTGCAAATAACAATACAAAAGAAGTAAATGGAGTCTTGTCTGCTGCAAGACGTTTCTATAACCGTTCGGGGATGCTGTTTCTCGGACTGGTAGGAGTGCTTACAGTAGTGTATCCATTTATGATTTCCGGACAGCTTGATAACACACTTGTAAGAAGTATGATCTTAGTGCTGGCGAGCAGTACACTTGTGGATTATTTCTTTTTGGGAAAATACAGAGTATTGCTGACAGCAAACCAAGAGGGCTATGTAGTGGCTCTGATTCAGTCAGCAGGAACGCTTGTGAATATGGTTTTATCCATTGCACTGATTTATCAGGGGGCAAATGTATTATGGGTAAAGGCAGTTGCCACAGGGGTGTATATGCTGCGACTTTTCTTGGTAAAGCGCTATGCAAAGAAACGCTATCCGGAACTTGATTTTCATGTAGAACCGTCTACTTCTGCTTTGACTCAGAGAGGGGCTGCACTTCTCCACCAAGTTGTTGGAATTATCGTAAACAATACAGATGTTGTTTTGCTGACGATTCTTCTTGGCAAAGGTTCCTTGTTAGAAGTGAGTGTATATGGTGTGTACAATTTAATTGTATATGCAGTTAACATGCTTTTGACATCTTTCTCCAACGGATTGACGGCAGGTTTTGGAGAGGTGATCTCAAAAGGGGAAAGTGAGACACTGAGAAAAAGTTATTCAACCTATGAATACATGTATATCATTATTTTGTTTATAGTAACGGTCTGCATGGGAGTGTTGATTTTACCTTTTGTGTCTGTCTATACAATGAATATGACCGACACGAATTATATGAGACCGGTTATCGCAGGACTGTTTACGGTGATTGTACTTTTGCAGAATATAAGAATCCCGGGACTTACGATCATCTGTGCAGCGGGACATTATAAAGAGACACAGTATCAGGCAATTTTGGAAGCAGTAATCAATATTATTGTATCTGTTTTATGTATTCATAAATTTGGAATGGCGGGAGTTCTGTTTGGAACAGCGTGCTCGTATGCATACCGCTCTGTTGAAGTTATGATTTATAACCATAAGAAACTGGTCAAAGGTTCTGGTGGGAAATCATTAGCAAGAGTGTTGAGAAATCTTGTGATGAGTATTCTTTTGATTTTTGCAGGAATCAAATTTGTACCACAGCAGATGGATTCTTTTATTATTTGGTTTGTATATGCACTGGCTGCCGGAGTTGTGAGTGCTGTGGCAATAGTAGTAGTGAATATGGGATTTGAACCGAGGGAATTCAAGGCACTGATAAAACGGGTGACTGGAATTATACGTAAATAAGTTGAGAAGGGGAAAAATTATGAGTGAGATAGCAGTATTAATACCATGTTACAATGAAAGTATCACAATTAAAAAAGTAATTGAAGACTATAAGAAGGCATTGCCAGAGGCCACAATTTATGTGTATGACAATAATTCAACAGATGGCACGGATGAAATTGCAAGAGCAGCAGGTGCGGTAGTCAGATATGAATATCGTCAGGGAAAGGGAAATGTCATCAGGAGTATGTTCCGTGAGATTGATGCGGACTGCTATCTGATGATTGACGGAGATGATACATATCCGGCAGAGCACGCGAGAGAGATGGTGGACAAAGTATTGAACAAAGGTGTGGATATGGTAATCGGCGACCGTCTCTCATCTACCTATTTTACAGAAAATAAGAGACCATTTCATAATATGGGAAACCGGACAGTGCGTTTTTTTATCAACAAGCTATTCGGAAATGAGGTCAAAGATATCATGACGGGATACAGGGCATTCAGCAGGATGTTTGTAAAGTCGTTCCCGGTATTGTCAAAAGGGTTCGAGATAGAAACGGAGATGACTATTCATGCAGTGGACAAGAACTTCTTGCTTGAGGAAATTCCAGTTGTTTATAGAGACAGACCGGAGGGAAGTGATTCGAAACTGAATACGTTTTCTGATGGAATGAAAGTGTTAAAGACAATTGCGACGTTGTTTCGAGAATATCGCCCGTTTGCGTTTTTCTCTCTGATAGCGGCAGTGCTATGGACAATCACCTTGATTTTGTTTGTCCCGGTATTTGTGGATTATCTTCAAACAGGACTGGTTCCGAGATTTCCAACTTTAATTGTGTCCGGTGTGATAGCAGTTTTGGGAATGTTGCTTTGGGTCTGCGGTATTATTTTAGATGTAATTGTAAAGAAACACAGACAATTATATGAGCTGATGCTGAATCAGATGAAATAAAAAACAGGAAGTGAAGAGATGGAAAAATTAATAAAGCAGATTATGAAGTTTGGTGTTGTAGGGGGAAGCGCGTTTGTCATTGATTATGGTATCATGATCTTTTTGACAGAAGTATTTCACATCAATTATTTGATTTCCAGTGGGATTTCTTTTGCGGTGTCTGTTATTTTTAATTATGTCATGAGCGTGAAATGGGTATTTGAGGTAGAAGAAAACAGAGATAAAAAGCAAGAGTTTGCGCTGTTTGTTGTACTTAGTATCATAGGTTTGGGGATCAATCAGCTGATTATGTGGCTTGCGGTGGAAAAATTCAGAGTTTTTTATATGATATCTAAAATTGGTGCTACAATCGTTGTAATGGTCTATAATTTTGTTACGAGAAAACTGTTTTTGGAGAAAAAGGATAGTTGAGGGTAAGATGAAGTTTGAAGTAAAGTGGAAAAGGGAAAAAAAGGAACGCAATTATTTAATAGTGTTATCAATTGTATTTGCGGTGTTTTGGGTTTTAGGAAATTATGAGGTGCTTGGGTTTTCAGGATTATCTTTGATTTGTGTTTGTACAGCACGTGTCATTCTTTATAGTATCATTTTATATATTTTACTGGGAATTATTTGGGATAAGATTTTAGCTTTTGAAATGATGGATAGTAAAGAAGAGCGAAAAAAGTCGAAAAAGTTATATTGGGGAATCGTTGGAATCTGTCTGATATGCTGGCTGCCATATTTTTTGACATTATATCCGGGGGTAGTGACGTGGGATTCAGAATGGCAGGTAGAGCAGGCAATCGGACTTAGCAGTTACAGCAATCATCAGCCATGGATTCAGACGTTGATGATTAAATTTTGCTGCTTTTTGGGAAAACTAATCAGTGACAGCATAAATACAGGTGTTGCCATTTATGTGATGTTTCAAATGTGTGTCTTAGCACTGATTTATGCCTATGTCATTTATTATCTGTATCAGAAAGGGACAAGAAGAATATATCTGATTGGCTGTCTGATTTTCTATGCAGTTTTTCCAATCAATGCGTTTTATGCTGTGACAATGTGGAAAGACGTGCTTATGGGAGCAATAGTCCTTTTGTTTTCTGTGATTTTGTGGAAAATGGAGTGCAATGAACAGACAAAAGTGGACTGGATTTTATTCTTCATAACAGGCATTCTTATAAGTCTTTTAAGAGGCAACGGATTTTATGCATATGTGCTGTGTATTCCGTTTATTATATTTTTCATGAAGAAAAAAAGAGTTCAGACGGGACTCATCTGTATTGCGACTGTGTTTCTTGTAATGTTTGTGAAGGGGCCTGTTATGGAGCACTATAAAGTGGTACAACCGGATACGATTGAAGCGCTATCCATTCCTGCACAGCACATTGCACGTGTTATTACAGATGGAGGAGAACTGACCCAGGAACAGGAAGAATTATTGAGTAAAGTTGTAGATTTGGAACGGGTGCCAAAAGAGTATGACAGTACAATCTCAGATCCGATTAAAACGTTGGTGCGAGAAAAAGGAAATCAGGATTATATTAAGGAACATGCAAAAGAGTATTTGAAATTATGGCTGGGGCTTGGAATGAAATATCCAGGAACATATGATCCAAAA
>OBAA01001280.1_pt1 | contig 14116 bp, 10 predicted proteins | sample 1475961 | NCBI WGS metagenome assembly OBAA01 (sample SAMEA2579960, study PRJEB22360) | human gut metagenome | biome: human gut; feature: human-associated habitat; material: faeces | place: Denmark | collected 2008/2010 | reverse complement strand
GCGGGGCGCACCCCGCAGCCGCGATGACCATCGCCCGGCGGGCCAGCGGCTGGCCGCAGACGTCAGCGAAATCGGGAACCTGGCTCCACGCATCGGCAGGGTCGAAGGGGACAGGCATCGTAGGCAGGATGGGCTGGACGCCCCGCAGTGCATCCACGACCTGACGGGCCGTTGCGGCAGGGTAGACCTGCATCTCGCTGCCGCAGGCCTCAGCGGCTTCGGCAGCGTTCTCGGCGGGGACATAGAGCGCCCGCACACCGCCGGCAGCAGCCTCCAGCGCCATGGGCAGGACGCCGGACACCGGTCGGAGACTGCCGTCCAGCGCCAGCTCCCCCAGAAAGGCCGTGTCCTTCGGCGGGGGGGGGCGCCGCCCGCCCGCGCCCCAGCTTCGGCCCGGAAGCGGCCAGCACCGCCAGCAGCAGGGGCAGGTCATACACCGGGCCGGTCTTGCGGACGTCGGCGGGAGCGAGGTTGATGGTGATGCGGCGGTCAGGCCACTTGAAGCCCAGATTTTTCAGGGCTGCGTGGACGCGGTCGCCGCTCTCCCGGACGGCGGAGTCCGGCAGGCCGACGATGGAGAGGGCGGGCATCCCGCCCGAGATGTCGGCCTCGACTTCCACGGGAAAGCCGTTGAGGCCCTTGAGGCCGAAGCTCTTGAGGACTGCGTACATGGGCGCTCCTTTCTGCCCGATGGGGCGGCAGAGACCATCCATAAAAGGGGATGACAAAATTTTTGCGTTATTTCGAAATTTCTTCTGAGATAACAGACAAAAGGAATGGAATGGTCGGCTAAGAACTGACTAAGAAATGGCAAAGACAGGGCGCAGATGCCCAAGTTCGACACAATTTTCTGTTTGAATCTATTATATTAGAGGGCATGTGAGATGTCAACGAAACGCGAACCATCTGTAATTGGAGGAAGAATCTTATGGTTGCGAAAGAGTACTGCTGTTACACCAGGCCCTATTCCAGTATCGAAGGCTTTCAGCTTGCACACACGCTGTACTACAGCGCAAGCGTAGAGGAAGAGGGTGTTGTACTGGCAGTGCGGCGGCAGCAGGGAGAAGAGTGTGTCACGGAGCAGGTCATCTGCCCGGTGGGCGACTTCGGGCGGCTGATGTCCCTGATGCGGTATCTGTGCGAAAATGGAGTAGGGCTGGGCCACTGGCTGGATGTACTGGACGACGCAGGGCAGGTGTACTGGCCCTGCACGGCTGCAAATGGGCAGCAGGAGAGCGGAAAGCCTGCACGATTTGTGGCATTTGCTGGTTTTGAGGGGGGAAACTTGGTACATAATCCTGAATTGACACAAAGCGTATAAAAGCTTATATTATAAGTAGACTTGGATGAATTTGTCCATTATGGTCAAAAATTATAAAGGTAAGGTGTGCAATATGTATCAGGATGAGTATAAGCGCTGGTTGGCAGCGGATCTGGAGGACGCAGATCTGAAGCCGGAGCTGGCCAAGGTCGAGGGAAACGACGACGAGATCAAGGACCGCTTTGCCGTTGCACTGAAATTCGGCACCGCCGGCCTGCGCGGCGTGCTGGGCGCTGGCACCAACCGCATGAACATCTACGTCGTGCGTCAGGCCACCCAGGGCCTGGCAAACTGGGTCAAGACCCAGGGCGGCAGCCAGACCGTGGCCATCAGCTACGACAGCCGCCTGAAGAGCGACCTCTTTGCCAAGACTGCCGCCGGCGTTCTGGCCGCAAACGGCATCAAGGTGCGCATTTATGATGCTCTGATGCCTGTCCCGGCCCTGAGCTTTGCCACCCGTTACTATGAGTGCAATGCGGGCATCATGGTCACCGCTTCTCATAACCCCGCCAAGTACAACGGCTACAAGGCCTACGGCCCCGACGGCTGCCAGATGACCGATGACGCCGCCGCCATCGTCTACGACGAGATCCAGAAGACCGATGTCCTGACCGGCGCAAAGTACATCTCCTTTGCCGAAGGCGTCGAGCAGGGCCTCATCCGCTTTGTGGGCGACGACTGCAAGAACGCCCTCTACGCCGCCATCGAGGCACGTCAGGTGCGCCCGGGCCTGTGCAAGACCGCCGGCCTGAAGCTGGTCTACAGCCCGCTGAACGGCTCCGGTCTGGTGCCGGTCACCCACGTTCTGAACGACATGGGCATCACCGACATCACCATCGTGCCGGAGCAGGAGTACCCCAACGGCTACTTCACCACCTGCTCCTACCCCAACCCCGAGATCTTCGAGGCTCTGAAGCTGGGCCTCGACCTCGCCACCAAGACCGGCGCCGACCTGATGCTGGCCACCGACCCCGACGCCGACCGCGTGGGTATCGCCATGAAGTGTCCGGACGGCAGCTATGAGCTGGTCTCCGGCAACGAGATGGGCGCTCTGTTGCTGGATTACATCTGCGCTGGCCGCATCGAGAAGGGTACCATGCCCAAGGACCCCGTCGCCGTCAAGTCCATCGTCTCCACCCCGCTGGCCGATGCCATCGCCGCCCACTACGGCGTGGAGATGCGCAGCGTGCTGACCGGCTTCAAGTGGATCGGCGACCAGATCGCAAAGCTGGAAGCTGCCGGTGAAGTGGACCGCTTCATCTTCGGCTTCGAGGAGAGCTACGGCTATCTGGCCGGCCCCTATGTCCGTGACAAGGATGCTGTCATCGGCTCCATGCTCATCTGCGAGATGGCCGCTTACTACCGCAGCATCGGTTCCTCCATCAAGGAGCGTCTGGAAGAGATCTACAAGGAGTATGGCCGCTACCTGAACAAGGTGGACAGCTTCGAGTTCCCCGGCCTGACCGGCATGGAGAAGATGGCCTCCATCATGCAGAAGCTGCGTGACGAGCCCCTCACCGAGCTGGCCGGCCACAAGGTGGTCAAGGTCACCGACTACAAGAAGCCCGAAGAGACCGGCCTGCCCGCCGCAAACGTCCTCATCTACACTCTGGACAACGGCGCTACCGTGGTCGTCCGTCCCTCCGGCACTGAGCCGAAGATCAAGACCTACTTCACCACTCTGGGCAAGGACCTGGCCGAGGCTCAGGCTCAGAAGGATGCTCTGGCCGCTGCCATCGAGCCCATCCTCGCATAACGCAGAAATTTCATAAAAAATTTATGCCCCCGTACAGCGCCAAAAGTGCTGCACGGGGGCATTTTTGATGGGCGCGGGCAGTTGCAGTTTGTGGGTGGATACGCTATAATATTCAATGAATAATAATACGCTCTGTGCAGTGCGGCGCAGGGCAGGAATAAAATGGGGCAGGTGTAAGAAATTGGAATGTCGTGTGACGGCAGTCCTGGTGGCGGCTGGTTCTTCCACCCGGATGGGATTTGATAAACTGAGCTTCGATCTGGGCGGTGAGACCGTCTTGGAGCGGAGCGTCCGGGCCTTTGACGAGTGTCCGGAGGTGGACGAGCTGGTGATCGTGACCGGCGCGTCCGGTGAGAATGCCCGGCGGGCCGCTGCCCGCTGCAAAAAGCCGGTGCGGCTGGTGAAGGGCGGCTCGACCCGCGCCGAGAGCGCCCGCAGCGGCGTGGCCGCTGCCCACGGCAGACTGGTGGCCGTCCACGACGCGGCCCGGCTCCAAGACGAGGAGCGTTACCCCCGATACGATACCGGCCGCTGCCCGCTGCGGTGCCGCCGCCCCGGCGGTGCCGGTGAAGGACACCATCAAGCAGGCGAAGGGCGGCGACGGCAAGACTGTGCCGGAAGGCTGCATGGTGGAGAACACCCCCGACCGCAGCACCCTTTATGCGGTGCAGACGCCCCAGTGCTTCGACCGGGCCGCCTATCTGGCGGCGCTGGATGAACTGGACGAGGCCAGCGCCCGCCTCGTCACCGACGACTGCAGCCTGTTCGAGCTGACGGGCCGTCCGGTGGAGCTGGTCCAGGGCGACTACGCAAACATCAAGATAACCACCCGGGAGGACCTGCCCCGGGCCGAGAACGGAGGAAAGAAAATGCGCATTGGTCATGGTTACGACGTCCACCGTCTGGTGGAGGGCCGCAAGCTCATCCTGGGCGGCGTGGAAGTGCCGTATGAGAAGGGCCTGCTGGGACACTCGGACGCCGACGTGCTGGCCCACGCGGTCATGGACGCCGTGCTGGGCGCAGCGGCGCTGGGCGACATCGGCCAGCACTTCCCCGATACGGCGGAAGAGTACGCCGGGGCCGACAGCCTCATGCTGGCCCGCCGTGTGGCAGAGATCATGACCAGGCACGGCTGGCGCATCGAGAACATCGACGCCACCATCCTCTGCCAGCGCCCGAAGCTGGCCCCCCACATCCCGGCCATGCGGGCAAAGCTGGCCGAGGCTTTCGGGATGCCGGTGGACGCCGTGAGCGTCAAAGCCACCACCGAGGAGCATCTGGGCTTTACCGGCGAGGGGCTGGGCATCGCGGCCCACGCCGTCGCCCTCATCGAAGCAGTGTGAACGGGAGAATGTGACCCATGACTCTGAACTCTATCGTAGCAAACTTCCAGACCTTCAAGCTGGTAGACCTGCTGGACATCCTCATCATCGCGTTCCTCATCTACCAGCTGCTGGGCTTCGTTAACCGCACCCGCGCCGGCCAGCTGGCCAAGGGCGCGCTCATCGTGATGGCGGTCTATCTGGTGGCGAACATCCTGAATATGCGCACCGTCACCTGGCTGCTCAACTCGCTGCTGCAGGTCGGTCTGCTGACGCTGGTGGTGCTGTTCCAGCCCGAGATACGGCGTGCGCTGGAGCGGATGGGCCAGACCGACCAGTGGGCCTATCGCTTCTTCAATAAAAACCGCTACAACGACACCAGCCTCAAGGGCGCATGGCGCAGCGCCATCATCGCCATCTGCGACGCGGCAGAGCGCTTTTCGGAGACCAAGACCGGCGCGCTCATCGTGCTGGAACGGAACACCAACCTTTCCGAGATCGTCCGCACCGGCACGCCCGTGAACAGTGCAGTCAACCTCGAGGTGCTGGGTACCATCTTCTACGAGGGTACCCCCCTCCACGACGGCGCAGCCATCATCGAGAATGGCCGCATCAAGGCGGCAGGCTGTGTGCTGCCCCTTTCCAACAACCTGGACCTGGGCAAGGATATGGGTACCCGCCACCGCGCCTGCCTCGGCATCGCCGAGAACTCCGACGCCATCGCCATCGTGGTCAGCGAGGAGACGGGCATCATCTCGATGGCGAAAAACGGTGTGCTCATGCGCCACTTTGACCGTCAGACCCTTTACACCCGGCTGGTGGATGAGATGATACCCAAGGAGACCGCCAGCGAGAAGAGCGCTGCCGAGGGCTGGAAGGCCCGGGGCAAGCGCCTGCTGAACTGGGTGAACAACAAGGAGGAGGATGAGCAGCAATGAGCACTGAGCAGAACAACGGCAAGCCTGCCGTACCCCCCAAGCGCAACCTGCTGAACAACCGCCGCATCCGGCTCCTGCTTTCTTTGCTGGGTGCGGTCATCGCGTGGATGGCAGTCACCATCGTCGTGCAGCCCGGCACCACCACAACCATCTATAATGTTCCGGTGGACTTTACCTATGATTCGGCTGCCTACACTTCCCGGGGCCTGAGCATCGTCAATGCGGAGGAAAAAACGGTCAACCTGAAGCTTTCCGGCGACGGCTACACCATCGGCAGCCTGTCGGCCAACGACTTTGTCGTCTACCCCGACTGGTCCAGCGTCCGCGACAGCGGCGAAAAGAGCCTGCGCCTTCAGGTGCGGAGCCAGAGCACCCTGCTCACCGGGGTGTCCGTCTCCATCGACGGCGACAACACCGTGGACGTAGTGTTCGATGTGGTGGAAGAAAAGACCCTGCCCATCCAGGTGACGACGAATTACCTGAAGATAGCAGACGGCTATATCCTCTACGGCACCGACATCTCGAAGGAGACGGTGACGCTCTCCGGACCCAGCACCGAGCTGAGCGAGGTGGAGACCTGCACCGCCGAGGTGACCTACAGCGGCGAGCTGACCAGCCCCGTCACTCTGGACACCGGCCTGCGTTTTTACACCCGCAGCGGCGGAGAGGTGGAATTTGAGTATACTACTCTGGAAACGGACAGCGTCGAGGTCACGCTGCAGGTGTATAAGCTGGCCACCCTGCCGGTGGAAGTCAGCTTTATCAACGCGCCCCGCGACTTTGACCCCTCGGTGCTGGTCTACTCCCTGAGCAAGAAGACCCTCAATGTGGCCGGCCCGGAGTCCCAGATCGACCGTCTGTCCACCCTGTCGGTGGGTACCATCGACCTTTCCACCTTTGCACTGGATAAGGTGTACGAAATGCCCATCGAGCTGCCCAGCGGCATCCGTCTGCTGGACAACATCTCCAGCATCACGGTCAGCTTCGACAGCTCCCGTCTGGAAACCAAGACCATGAACCTGCCCGCCAGCTGTGTGCAGGTCATCAACCTGCCCTCCACCTACACCCTGACCGTGGAGACGGAGCGGCTGATGAACGTCACCCTCTGCGGCCCGGCCGGTTCGCTGGAAGCACTGAATCCGGAACAGGTGGTCATTGAGATCGACGCCGACGACTTCTATGTCGCCATCGGCCAGCAGAACATCGCCTGCCGCCTCTATGTGCCGGCCAACGACAAAATTTTTGCGCTGGGCAGCTATGTGGTGCAGTGCAAGATAGAAAGTAACTGAGTATATGATCCTGATCCATGATATTCGCCTGCCCCTCTCCGCCGGGGAGCCGCAGGCCTACGAAAAAGCCCTCCGCCTCGCCCGCATCCCCCGGGGAAAGGTGAGCCATCTGGGCATCGCCCGGCTCTCGGTGGACGCCCGCCACGGTCAGCCCAAGCTGGTGTACACCGTGGCCGTGACCCTGAAAGAGGAGGGGGAAGAGGCCGCCTGTGCGGGTGCTTCCCGCAGCGTCACCGTCCGGGGCAAGACCGATCTCTCGGTGCAGAACGGCACTCTGCCGCTGACGCACCGGCCTGTGGTCTGCGGCCTCGGCCCGGCGGGCCTCTTTGCGGCGCTGCTGCTGGCCCGTCAGGGCTACCGGCCCATCGTGCTGGAACGCGGCCCGGCGCTGGACGAGCGCGTCAAGGCCGTGGAGCATTTCTCCGCCACCGGTGAGCTGGACGAGAACGCCAACATCCAGTTCGGCGAGGGCGGCGCCGGAACCTTCTCGGACGGCAAGCTCACCACCCGCATCGGCGATGAGCTCTGCGGCTTCGTGACCGAAGTGTTCCTCGAGCACGGCGCGCCGAAGGAGATCGCCTGGCAGCAGAAGCCCCATGTCGGCACCGACCTGCTGCGGGGCGTCATCACTTCGATCCGAAAAGAGATCGAGTCGCTGGGCGGCGAGGTCCACTTCAACACAGCCCTCACCGGCTTCGAGCGGCGGGACGGCCGGCTCGTCGGCATCCAGACCACGGACGGTGCGTTCCCCTGTGAGGCGCTGGTGTTCGCGGTGGGCCACTCGGCCCGCGACACCTTCGGGATGCTGATGGACAGCGGCCTCGTGCTGGAGTGCAAGCCCTTCAGCGTCGGCTTCCGGGCAGAGCATCTCCAATCGGAGATCGAAAAGAGCCTCTACCACGAGGCGGCGGGCCATCCGGCCCTGCCGCGCGGCGAATATCAGCTTTCGCAGCACGTTGAAAAACGGTGCGTTTATACGTTCTGTATGTGTCCAGGCGGCCAGGTGGTGGCTTCGGCCAGCGAAAAGGGCCGCGTCGTGACCAACGGCATGAGCTACCACGCCCGCAGCGGCAGGAACGCCAACGCGGCGGTGGTGGTCAGCGTGGGCGGCGAAGACTTCGGCAATGACCCCCGGAAGGCCATCGCCTTCCAGCGGGAGCTGGAAGCCCGGGCCTATGCGGCAGGCCGTCCCGGCGGAGAGTATGCCGCCCCGGCGGAGAACATCCAGAGCTTTTTGGAGGGCAGGGGCCGGCTGAACATTGGCCGCGTCCAGCCCACCTATGACCGGGGCGTCGTCGCTGCGGACCTCGGCGCGCTGCTGCCGACCGAACTGGCCGACACCCTGCGGGCCGGTCTGCGGGCTTACGAGCGGAAAATTGCGGGTTACACCGCCCCCGAGGCCATTCTGACCGGCCTCGAGACCCGTACCAGCAGCCCGGTGCGGCTGAAACGGGAAGAAAATTTTGAATGCGCCCAGCTGGCAGGATTGTATCCCTGCGGCGAGGGTGCCGGATATGCGGGCGGCATCATGAGTGCCGCCGTCGATGGCCTGCGGGTGGCCCGCGCCATCATCAGCCGGTACAGCCCGGCAGAAGGGTGAGAAGTTGAATGACTGATCGTGAAGACGATTTTGACCGCACGGCGAAGGACAGCGAAGGCCGTAAGGTGCAGCAGGAGCTGGAACGCCAGCTCCGCGAGCTGGGCAACACCATGTCCGACTCCTTCCGCCACGGCTTTGAGGGCCGGGGCGAGGAGATCGGCGACCGTGTGTGGGATGTGGGCCGCGCCGCGGTGAACGCCGCCGGTTATGGCATCTCGGAGGCAGGCCGGGCCTTTCAGGCCGGAAAACAGGAGTACCAGAAGCGGGCCGGGGAGGCCGGAAGCAGCGCCAGCGGGATGACCGACTGGGCGCGCAATTTCTTTGCAAAGAAGCCGGAACCGACGGCCATCGAGAATATCCGCACCAGCGCCAAAAAGCGCCACAGCGCAGGCGTCGCCATGCTGGCGACCGGCATCACCTTCGCCGTCCTCTTCGGCATCACGGCCATCGCCTGCTTCGGCACGGCGGGGGCGTTCACGTCCGGCGGCGTGATGGTGGCGGCTGATATGACGGTCCTCAGTGCCATCGGCGATTTTGCACTGGGTGCTATCGCGGTGACGGGGTGGTGCTCTGCCGCTGTGACCGCTGTGTTCGGCTGGCTGACCGCGGCGGGCGCGTCCCGTATGAAGGCCGCCAAGACCCTGGAGCTCTACGCCGATACTGCCGAGGGCTTCGACTGGCACAAGGGCCTGTCCCTCTCCATGCTGGCCGACCTGACGCATAAAAAGAAGACCAAGGCTCTCAAGATGCTGCGGAAATTCATCCACAAGGGCTGGCTCAGTGCCTGGCTGGACGAGAAAAACGACAAGCTCTACCTGACGGCAGAGGACTACCGCGCCGCACAGGAAAATCAGCCCCAGCCCGAACCGGAAAAAGCGCCGGAACAGGCCGGAGAAGTCCCCCTGAACCTCGAGACGACCCGCCGCTTTGCGCAGGTGCTCGAGAAGGAGCAGGGGCTCATGGAGGATGAGCGGGCTGTGGAGGAGCTGCAGCATATGCAGAAGACCACCGAGTCCATCTGTGCCTGGCTGGAAGCCCACCCCGAGAGCCTGCCCAAGGCCCGCCGCTTTGCGGAGTACTATATCCCCACCACCCTCAAGCTCCTGCACACCTACAACGACGTGCAGAGCCAGCAGGGCGAGAACGCGGAGGCCATCCGCCGGGATATTGCGGGCATCCTGCACACCCTGAATCAGGCTTATGATAACCTCTACGATAAGCTTTTGTCGGACGTGGCGCTGGACGTTTCCAGCGAGATCGCTGCGCTGCAGGGGATGCTGGCGAACGATGGTCTGGCCGGGGAGGGATTGCGATGACCTACCGGGCCTGGAACACCAAGACCGTTGACTGCGCCGCCCTGAAAGAGCTGACGGCGGCCATCGCCCAGCAGAACACCGAAGAGCTGGAATACCAGAACATGGACGAGGAGTGGAGCGAGGAAAAGTACCGCTCTGTCCTCGCGGCCCAGCAGAAAGAAGCCGGCCTGCTGGCCGGCATCCTCGCTGCCCGGGGCATCACCGACCCCGCCGAGGCGCTGACCCTTCTGGCGGGCGAAGAAGAGCTGAGCGACCCCATGCTCCTGACCGACATGGACAAAGCCTGTGAGCGCATCCTGCGGGCCATCGACGAGGGGGAGACCATCGTCGTCTTCGGCGACTACGACGTGGACGGTGTGACCGCCACGGCCCTGCTCTATCAGCACCTGAAAGGGATGGGTGCCGCCGTCAAGTGCATGCTGCCCAGCCGGGAGGGCGACGGCTACGGCCTCTCGAAGAACGCGATCCAGTCGATTTACGATAAGGGCTGCCGCCTCATCGTCACGGTGGACAACGGCATCTCTGCCGTAGAGGAAGCCGCATTCGCGGCCAGCCTCGGCATCGACCTCATCATCACAGACCACCATCTGCCCCACGACACCCTGCCCCAGGCAGCGGCCATCGTGGACCCCCGCCGTGCCGACGACCACAGCCCCTTCAAGGGCCTGTGCGGCGCGGGCGTGGCCTTCAAGCTCTGCGCCGCGCTGGATGGCTGCCCGCCGGAAGAGATGCTGGAATACTGCGGCGACCTTGCCGCTGTTGGCACCGTGGCCGACGTCATGCCCCTGACAGGGGAGAACCGCACCATCGTCAAAGCAGGTCTGCGCCAGCTGCAAAATACGGACAGACCCGGCTTCTGCGCCCTTTTGGAAGAGGTGGGCCTTGCAGGCAAGCCGGTGACGGCAGAGAACATCAGCTACGCCATCGCACCCCGCATCAATGCGGCGGGCCGGATGGACAGCGCTGTCACCGCTTTGCAGCTGGTGCTCTGTGAGGACGAAGACCGGGCGGTCGAACTGGCCCATAAGCTGAGCGACATCAACATCCGGCGGCAGGAGACGGAGATGGAGATCGTCAAAGCCGCACAGGAGCTGCTGGACGCTGAGCCGGAACGCCTCGAAGACCGGGTCATCCTGCTCTGGGGCAGAGACTGGCACCCCGGCGTCATCGGCATCGTGGCCTCCCGCCTTGTGGAAAAGACCGGACGCCCGGTCATCGTGGTGTCGGTGGATGAGCACGGCGAGGGCAAGGGCAGCGGCCGCAGCGTGCAGGGCTTCAACCTGCACGAGTGCATCGCCTCCTGCGCCGACATCCTGCTCCGCTTCGGCGGCCACGCCATGGCAGCGGGCCTCTCGGTGCGGGAAGAGGATCTGCAGACGCTCCGCCAGCGGCTCAACGACTGGGCGGCCCGGGAGTGTCCCGTGCTGCGCACCCCGCCGCTGGAATGCGATCTGTCCGTCCACCTCGACCGCCTGACGGTGGAGAGCGTCCGCCGCCTCGACCAGCTGGCACCCTACGGTGCCGACAACCCCAGCCCGGTCTTTGTGCTGGAAATGGCTGTCGTGGAGGGCGTCTACGCCGTCTCGGAGGGCAAGCACTGCCGCCTGCGTCTGCGGCAGGGCAATTCCAGCATCTACGCCGTCTGGTTCGGGATGCACCCGGAACAGGTGCCTTACTCGACGGGCGACGTCGTGGACGCAGCCATCAGCCTTTCGGTCTACGATTCGCCCCGGGGCGCACAGCTGTCGGGCCGCATCATCGAGCTGCACCCGGCGGGCCTCGGCAACACAGCTGCAGAGCAGGCCGCGCTGGTGCAGGCGCTGCGCCGGGGTACGCCCCTGACGCCGGAGCAGAAGGAGAGCATCGCCCCGGAGCGCAGCCATATCATCACCGTTTATCGGGAGCTGCAGGCGCGGCGCTGGCACGCCGAAGATTTGCAGCCCCTGTTTGCAAAACTCGGCGAGGAGAACACCGGCCGGACGCTGGTGGCCGTCGCCGCGCTGGAACAGGTCGGCCTCATCACAGCGGCTGACCGGGGCGGGGCAAAGTTCTGGGAACTCGTGCCTGCCACCGGAAAGAAGAACCTTGCCGATGCGCCCATCCTGAAATGTCTGGAGGAACGATAAAGATGCCTGAGGGAAAGAAACCTATCCTCCCCTCGCCCGCAGCACCGGCTGCGGCGAAAGAGGACAGCTACTCTGCAAAGACCCATCTCCACCAGCCCGTGCCGGTGACGGAGATGGCTACCGTGGCCGCAACGGCCCTGCCGGCCAACGCCCCTGAGGGGACCCTTCCCTCGGAGGTGCGGCCCGAGATCGTGACCTGGGAGAAGCTGGTGGAGGCCATCAAAGCCAGCGGCAAAGCCTACAATATGGCCATGATAGAAAGGGCTTACGATCTGGCCAACGACGCCCACAAGGGGGTCTGCCGCCGCAGCGGGGAGCCCTATATCTGCCACCCGCTGGCCGTGGCCCGCCTCGTGCTGGACCTCGGCATGGACAGCGAGAGCATCGCCGCCGCCCTGCTCCACGACGTGGTGGAGGACACCCCCACCACGCTGACCGACCTGACCGCCACTTTCGGCGAAGAGGTGGCCGCGCTGGTGGACGGCGTCACCAAGCTGACCAAGATCCAATTTTCCAATATCGAAGAGCTGCAGGCCGAGAACCTGCGCAAGATGCTGCTGGCCATGAGCCGTGACGTCCGCGTCATGATCATCAAGCTCTGTGACCGCCTGCACAATATGCGCACCGGCGACGCATGGCCGGAGCAGAAGCGCCGCGACAAAGCCCGGGAGACCATGGAGGTCTACGCCCCCATCGCCAACCGTCTGGGCATCCTGAACGTCAAGGAGGAGCTGGAAGACCGCAGCCTCCACTACCTCGACCCCGTGGGCTACGAGGAGATCAACAAGATGCTCAGCGAGCGCGCGGGCGACGAGTTTCTGGCCAGCGTGTCGGGCGTCATCAAGAGCCGCCTCGAGGAGAGCGGCATCGAGGGCGCGACCATCAAGCGGAGAGTCAAGAGCATCTACGGCATCTACCGCAAGACCATCATGCAGAACAAGTCCTTCGATGAAATTTACGACATCTACGCGGTGCGCATCATCCTGGACACCCTGGCTGAGTGCTACAGCACCCTGGGCCTCATCCACGATATGTACCACCCGCTGCCCAACCGCTTCAAGGACTATATCTCCACCCCCAAGCCCAACGGCTACCAGAGCCTCCACACCACCGTCATCGGCCACGAGGGCATCCCCTTTGAGGTGCAGATACGCACCCGCACCATGGACGAGCAGGCCGAGTACGGCGTTGCCGCCCACTGGAAGTATAAGGAGGGCCTCGAGGGCCACGATAAGCTGGACGAGCGGCTGGCATGGGTCAGCCAGCTGCTGGAAAACCAGCGCGTCAGCGAGGATTCCGGCAATCTGCTCCACGATTTGAAGAGCGACCTGCTGCCGGAGGAGGTCTTTGCCTTCACCCCGAAGGGCGACGTCATCAACCTGCCTGCGGGTGCAAACTGCATCGACTTTGCCTACGCCATCCACTCTGCCGTCGGCAACCGGATGGTGGGCTGCAAGGTCAACAACCGCATCGTCCCCATCGACCACGTCGTGGCGACGGGCGAGATCATTGAAGTCATCCTCGGCCCGGCGGACAAAGGCCCCAGCCGCGACTGGCTCAAGATCGTGCGCACCAGCGAGGCCAAGAGCAAGATACGCAACTGGTTCAAGAAGATGCGCCGCGAAGAGAACATCCAGCAGGGCCGCGACGCGCTGGCCAAAGAGCTGCGCCGGGAGATGATCTTCATCCCCGACGACCAGCTGGACGAGTTCGTGGGCAGCTGCAGCCGCCGTCTGCGTCAGAACAACGCGGAGGAAATTTACGCTGCCATCGGCTACGGCGGCATGACCATCGCCAACTGCCTGCCCAAGCTCAAAGAGGAGTGGCAGAAGCTCAAGGCCGCCGAGGCTGCCGAGAACAAGTCGATGGAGGACCTGCCGAAGGTCGATTTGAGCCGCGTCCACGCCACCGACGGCGTGGTGGTGGAGGGCTTCGATAACACCCCCATCAAGTTTGCAAAGTGCTGCTCGCCCCTGCCCGGCGACCCCATCGTGGGCTTCATCACCCGGGGCTTCGGCGTCTCCATCCACAAGCAGAGCTGCGCCAACGCGGTGTCCAGCATGAAAGACCCCTCCAACGCCCCCCGCTGGGTCAAGGCGTACTGGGCCGACAGCGTCAAGGACAGCTACAAGGCCGGTCTGGAGATCATCGCCCTCAACCGCAACGAGCTGCTGTCCGATGTGCTGGCCGCGCTGGCTGACATCCGCGTCCCCATCTACGCCATGAACGCCCGTCAGGTGGAGAACAACTGTGCCGTCATCAGCCTGACCATCGGCATCAACAATACAGAGCACCTCAACCGGGTCGTGGCCCGTCTGTCCAAAGTCAAGGATGTGCTCAAGGTAACAAGGAGCTAATATGCGTGCAGTCATTCAGGCCGTATCCTCGGCCAGCGTCCGGGTCAACGGCGGGGGGGCGCGCCCCCCCACGCCCCCCCCCAGCGGCGGT
>OBAA01001268.1_pt1 | contig 14250 bp, 11 predicted proteins | sample 1475961 | NCBI WGS metagenome assembly OBAA01 (sample SAMEA2579960, study PRJEB22360) | human gut metagenome | biome: human gut; feature: human-associated habitat; material: faeces | place: Denmark | collected 2008/2010 | reverse complement strand
CGCTCAAATACTCCTGTAAAATCAGATGACGCAACTGACGCGGTAAATAATGACGCGATAAGTCTGAATTCGTTTTTTGCTGCATAAGATTTACTCTTTTTTGTAAACCTTTTTCAGGACGGGACACTTCGGGCAATTCCTGTCATAACGGACAAGAACGGACGCAACTGGATTATCGGCAAGGCAATATAGTAATGGTTTTCCGGTTCCCTGCCTTTGGCCGCTCCAGACCGTTCCAGACCGTTCCAGACCGTCCGCCCTCGTTCTCTATTGCAAATCCGACGGCAATATAAGGGGCGCCCCGTTGTTTTGATGCTGTTTACGCCCTCGTTCTCCCTCATTCGCCCTAATTGGCCCCATGATCGGGCGGATTTCGCGGCATAACTCCCGGCCTCTCCCCTCGGCGTTCCTGCAAACTTGGCGGCAAGATAAGGGCAGCGTCCCGACTTGGTGCTGTCCGGGGAGTGAACGGTTATGAACGGTGCTAATTGCCCCCGAAAACCGGACAAAATCAGCCGCAGTTTCGGGGTATCAGTGCCAAAATCCAACATCCGGAGGTTTTGTCCATACTACGGAGCAGTTTTGCGCAGCAGGGCGCAATAATATCAGACGTGTAACAGATTGGCAAATTGTGTATTATCTTCGTCGCAAACCTTAAAATCCGACGTGTTTATGACTACCCGAACCATCCATTCCACTCCGGCGATCTTCCGCCCGTCGTGAAGAGCCGCCTGCCCTGAAATCAACTCTCCGATCTCCCGCCTTTCGGGGTACTGACTTTCCCGATCTGTCCGCCTGCGCCTTTGCGTGAGCGTCGATGCGATACGTCCCGCCTTTGCCGCCCTAAGCCTCCGCCGACTATATCCGGCGGGGCTTGCGGGCCAGCTTCGGCGTGCCGTGTCCGGGGCTTCGGCCCCGGCATCGACCGCTCCCGAAACGGGAGGAAGCAAGGTTGTGTTTTCGTGCCACAAAAATCCGTCTCCGACGTTTTTTGCGACTACTTCAAACAACCTTGCTCTGCGAGGCCATCCCATTCGGACTGCTCCCGGCACGGGTCGCATTCCGAAACGCCCGCCGCTCCCTGCGGTCGCCGCGGGCTTGGGATTCGGGGCGTCTGCGACGCGGGTTTACGACCGTGCCCGCTTCACTCGTTTTACTCGGTCATCCGGCAACAGTCGGACGTACGGCCATGCGCTGAACTAACACGGGTTCGCATATGGCCGAGAACCGAAAGAACAGGGGCGGCAGACCGCCCAAAACCGCCGCCGCAAAGCACTCCGAAACCGTCCGTTTCCGCGTAACGGCCGCCCAGATGCAAACCCTGCAACAAAGCGCAGCGAAAAGCAGGCTGACCCTGTCGGAATACGCCCGGCAAATGGTGCTTGCCGGAAAAGTCATCGCCCCGGCCAGCCCCGAAGAACTGGGTCTGATCGCCGAGCTGACCCGCGAGAAGAACAACCTGAACCAACTTGCCAAAGTCCAGAACGCCGCAGGAGCCGCAACGCGGGAAGCGGAACTAATGCGGATCATCCGGTTTTACAATCGGGTGATTGCCAAACTGAAAAGAGAGTAGCAATGATAGGAAAGATCGTAACGGGTAAATCGTTCGGCGGAGCTGTCGAGTATGTCCTCAGGAAAGAGAAAGCCCGCCTGCTGGATAGCGACGGGGTAGATACCGAAAGCATCCGGTCGATAATCGACGATTTCAACTTCCAGCGCAAGGCCCGCCGGGAGATCGCAAAGGTCGTGGGGCATATCTCGCTGTCGTTCCACCGGGACGATGTGCCGACGCTGACCGACGATCGGATACGGGAACTGGCGGCGGCCTACATGGAGAGCATGGGTATTGCCGATACGCAGTATATCGTCGCCCGGCACAACGACACGGAACATCCCCACCTGCATATTATCTACAACCGGGTGAAATACGACCGGACGCTTGTGGCGGATAAGAATGAACGCCGCCGGAACGTCAAAGTCTGCAAACAGCTTAAACGCCGATACGGACTGACATTCTCCAACGGCAAGCGGGACATAAAGACTGAACGGCTCCACGGAGCGGCTAAAGTGCGGCAGGAGGTGTTCGACGCCATAACCCGCATCCTGCCCAAATGCGACCGGATTGCCTACCTGTCGGCCAAACTGAAACGGCAGGGAATCGGCGTGCAGTTCATCCACCGGGGCAACGACCCGAAGAAAGCGGTTCAGGGCGTAACCTTTACCAAAGACGGACTGACATTCAAAGGCTCGCAGGTAGACCGCAAATTCAGCTATGCCGGATTGTCGAAGACGATCCGCGAACGGGTCGAGACGTTGGCACGGGAAGCGGCCGACGAGGAGATCAAATACATGCGGGAAAGACGGCGGGAGCAGGAACGCAACACAACGCCGAAGCCGCGGAAAGAAGAAAAGCCGCAACCGCCGCAGGTCAAACGGGAAGAAGCGCCCCGCCTGCAACCTGCTACACAACAGTCGGAGCAAAGGCAATCAGCCCCGGCCATGCCGCAACCCTCCGCACCGCAGCAGGTCGAAATCGGCGGTACACGATTTACGCAGGAGCAATGGCGGAAGTTGCAGGAGAACCGGACGCTGCGGATAATCGTTCGCCGCAGCGATGCAAATATGCTGCGCGAATATTGGGTCGATAATGCAGGCGGGTTGCAATACACCCTTATCGCCCTGCGCCGCAGGGATGAAACCTTTACCCGTGAATTGGTTACGGCGATAAAAGGCTGTCGGCTGACGGTGCAGGAACAGAAACAGTTGTATTCCGAACAAGGGTTGATTAAGGCGTTCCGCAGGCAGGACGGAGCGGTTTACCGCTCCCGGTTCGGGGTGGAATCAAAGCCCGGACAAAAGGATGTTTTGACAGAGTGCGTATTATCCGTGCAACAGCTGCAAGAGGTGAAGCCCGACACAAAGCCGCAGATGAAACCGGAACAGCAACAAAAACCGAGGCCGCAGGTCAGAAGCTACCCGACGAGAAAACGAGGAAGGCATATTTAGCTTAATCTATTTTTGGATAACCACGCGGGATTACTACTTTCGGTGCTTCCGCCCGAATGATCTAAACGCTCGGATTTGTTGCAGAAAATCAGGTACAAAAATCTTTATTTTCCTCTTGTTTTTGATATTCAACACTTTACGATTTTCACTTTTTATAAAAGTGAAAATAAATTCGATTTTTTTATTAGGAAGTTGAAATAAGGCGGAATCGATAGGGTTTTGATAGTCAACACTTTGTAATTTGGGTGATAGCCTTTGATTTTGGCAATAATGGGTAAAAAAGAGAAAAGAGGGTTGTGCTAACTTATATTATATTGATAGTCATTAATTTGCGTTTTTCACTTTTTATAAAAGTGAAAATGAATTGCATTTTTTTTAACGACATCAAAGAGAGGATTAAACTCGCTGCCACTATCAGCGAGTCGAAAATATCCTTGATGCTGTTGAACCCCGAATCCATAATCAATGTCAAAATGGTGAATAGACAAATATAATAAAATTTTTCGCTACAACAAATGGTGCGGCAAAAACGATCCAAAACCACAGAATAGGTTCTATACCTGCTTGGGCTATTGCGAGGTCATTTTTTCATCAGACACCCATATTCGGCGATCCGCTCTTTACAGACTTTTTCCACGATGTTGCGCAATAGTTCGATCTTGGGGACGAGAGCGTCGATGTCGGCTTTTGTTACAACGAACTTATCGTTGTAGCGGGCTTCCAGATAGGCGCGGCGCAGCAGGTCGAACAGGCGTTTTTCTTCATCCGTGTCGCAGGGGAATACTTTTGCCAATTCCAGCGTATAGGGTTTACATTTCCCGATCAGAAATTCAAGATCATGTTCTTTATACCCGTAAAGAATATAAACCAACGGGATAGCTTTTAGAAAATACTCGGCAGCTTGGTGAAGATAAAAAGATGCTTGGACAAATCTGTTTTTGTGGATGTTAGTAATAGCGTCATCAAAGAAATATGTAGCGCGAATATATTTGCTTGTATAATACTCTTCCGCCATTGCCTTAATCTCCGCATAGTCCAATTCTTTTGGTGTGGTTAACAGACATTCGCCCGAATCGTAGAGCATGATTCCCTTTGCGACGATCTCGACGTAGAAATAACGTCCCATCGTCAGGGCGTCGTTCAGCTTGGAGATGCTTTCGTTGATAATCTGGGGTCGGGGCAGGTTCTCGTCGTTCTTCCCGGCTGCAAACCGCTCCCTAACGCGGGCCTCTACCGTGCTTTCCCGTTCTCCCAGCCGACGCTTGGTAACGACCAGCAGATCGTAGTCGCTCATGTAGATTGTCCGCACGCCGTAGTCGCGCCGTTCGTCGCGTTCGACATAGGTATTCGCCGCATAACTCCCGTATAGGATAATCATAACGACATCTTTCACCTCGTCGCGGATCAGTGCGGCCAATTCGTGTAAATCCCGCTGTTTGCGTTCGGGCAGAAAGTCGATGGAGTTCTTCATACCTACAAAATTAGCAAGATTTTTCCAAAAACACACGGCCCGTTGGTATTAGATTCGAAATTGTTCGTATATTTGTTTCACGATTCCTTGAAGCAGTTTCGTTGTATAGGGGCGGCAGAAGCCGTCCGGGAACAAACTGGCAAGCAACTACTATGCAAACTTCAAGGAATTATCTCGATTCGGCATAGCCGACGGACATAACATATAAAGGGTAAACAACTCTTTATACCGTTAAGCAAACGTGGAAACCTCTTTCGAGAGGGTTTGAATCAGGTATAATAGTTGTCAGTCCTTGTTATGTCCTGCCCTTTACGGGCGGGGCAGGCAAGGGCGCAGGACAGCTTACTGATTCGGGTTTTCCACGACCTGCTTAACGGGGCTGCAAATGCGCCCCTTTTTTATTTCTATCCGGGGCGCACTCCCACAATCTCAACCCCGGTATTATGTCACGGCAAATCAATCGAAAAGAGGCGTTTTTGGCATCCGTCGGCCCTTGGTCGGCGGGCATTGCCGTGTCTGCCGGGGGCTTCACAAGGACGGCGGACATGGCCCTGAAATCTGGTAGTAACACGCAAGTAATCCCGTGCCCGGCCGTCCTTTTTATTATGCGGATGCGGGCGGCCGAAACGAATTCTTCAATCTGTGAAGTTGCGTCACTTGATTGTTTCGGCCCCGCATCCGCTTTTTAATCCGACAACCACAAACTATGGAACCAGCCTTTACCCTCGGCATCCTGTACGGCTGCGGCTGCGGTTTCCGCACGGCGCAGTATTTCGAACAACTCGCCGCATACTATCTGAAATCCATGTCGCGCGTCCGGGTGCTGATCGCTCTGACGGGCAAAGCCGAGCGGTCGGTTGCGGCCTGTCTTTTGGAACAACGAGCGAAGCACTCCGGGCTGGAGGTCGCCGTCGTGCTGACGGCCCGGCAATGGCGGGAATATCTGCAAAACATTTCGCACGGCAAAGCCGCCGAATGCAACCCGATTATCGACGCGGCGGATCGTCGGGAGGTGATGGAACGGTGCGCGGAGCGTTTTTCGCCTCCGGAGCTGTTCCGGCTGTTTATCGAGCGTTGCGACCTGCTCGTTTTTCAAGAACACCATGCCGGGGCACAAATGGTCGGACTGATGCGCGAACTGCTGACGGATATGGCCGTGCCGCTGCCCGTGCAGTACGAACTTCTCCATCCCGGCTATGCGAGCCTGCATTATCCGGCCGACCGGAAGCAGTACCGAATATACGGAGGCCCTTACTACGATCCCTATCAGGAGATTCGGCAGAGCGTCGCCTACCTGCGGCGCAATAATTTCGTGATCCGGGCGGAACACCTTCCGATGATCTTCGTGCGCAAATGGCAGTCCGCGCCGCCGGGGTGGTATCATTACCTGACGACCCCGGACGATACGGACATGATATTCCGCCTGCGGGAAACGCCGCGCCACGATCATCTTTCGCTCAAAGTGTTCGCATACGCCTATGCCGTAAGGCATGATATGTGGGCGGGAGGCCGGGAAACCCCGTCGGGGGTCGACGCGATAAGGCGGTTCCGGCAATTCCGGCAACTGTTGGAGATCATAGCCGCCCGGCGGGAAGCGGGGGAGCGGGTGGAATCGTTCGACCTGATGGATTTCAACGGGTACGATAAATTGCTGAAACAATATGGCTGGGTGCAAAGGCCCGATGAAATGAACACAAGACTGTGCGATGAATAACGAAATACCGCCTTTGAACTGTGCATGGTTCAAAGGCGGTATTTCATTGTCGGGACGGATTAGTTCGCTGCGGCCAACATCTCGCCGATTTTCTGCATTTTTCGGCCGATAAGCTGCTCGGAGAATTTCGCGTAATGACGGGGCATGTTCGTATTGGTGTGGCCGAGAATAAAAATCAATTAGAGTTCTTCTTTGAAAAAGAGTTGATAATAGTACATTCCAGTTGTTTCGTCATAACCTTTCTTTATGTATTGGTTATTGCCATGTACATAAATATGAAAATTTTTATCAAGTTTGATGACGCTTTTAAAAGCTCTTGATTGTTTTTTTACGGCAGAATCAGATATCGCAAACTCGTCCTCAATTTGAATGTCTCGTTCCTGTTCGTATTCATCTTTGAATCGATTGAAACTTTCAACGACTTTTGGGTCGGATATTACTTTTTGTGAAAATTCATCAAAGGAAAAATTGTCTTGTTCTTTGAAATATTTTATTGTCTCATTTAGAATCTCTGCTTGATCAGCTTTAGTAATCATAAATTCGTTAGGCAAATGCTTGGTAACATAATTTTTACACATTGCCATTACGTTGTGAGTATTATAATACTCGTCTTTTCGTTGTTGAACGTGTAAAAAATTATCAAACCAATATTGTGCTTCTGTCCCTTTATTTGTATTATCAACTACTGATAAAGTGTATCCTTCATCTTTTTCAATATTAAATATTAGGCAACCTTTATCAAGTTTATGGGTGTTGATTCCTGATAAACTTTCTATGTGTAGATCATTTTGCTCTGTATATATATTTAAGAATATATCCTTATTTTCAGATTTGAATAATCCTATTATGTCAGTAGCTTGATCATTAACTAAGCAATCAGTGAATCGAACAACATAAAATTCTCCCGCTTTAATTTTATTATGATTACAACACTCATAAAGATATTGGGCTAAATGCTTCGATTTATCAACAAAAGATTTATTATCCGTAAATATGTCTTTTACATACCTATATGTTTCATTTAGAGATAAATCTGTGCTGTGAAAAAAATGGAATAATTCATTGCCATTGAATGAATTTAGGAAATATTCTTTTAATACGCTTTGTAAGATTTCATCAAGTTCTATTGTTTGGGATGATAAAATACATCCATCATCATTTAATCTATTCCCAACATAATGAATAATAATATCAGATATTTCACCTAGTTCAAATTTCATTTCTTGCTTCTTATTATTAATAAATAGAAAAAATGTAAAAAATGCAAAGAGTCATATATAAACCAACTTAATAAGCCTATGAAAATTGCGGTAAATATATGTCCTATACAAATATATATATTTATAGAAATACGCTCACAAAGTAAAGTATAACTATTAGTAAACGCATAAGCGGAAAGTGCCATAATTAATGATAAAAAGACGACTCTTTTATTGAATTGAACCACTCTGTTATAGAGGCTAACCCGTGTATTTAGCCATTTTATGGTTTCGCTGTCCCCTTGGATTATTAGACTTAGTATTGTTAATAAAAAACCAAAAACAAAAATTCCTATTTCTGGAAAATTATCTACAATTCCTTGACAATCTGTATATTTTATGCTCGATTTCAATAGGAGGAAACATATTAGCAGTCCAATAAGTATCCCGCCATAAGTTTCTTTTGCTTTTCTCCATGTCATATTTTTATTCAAATATTCGTTGTAACTCAGGTTTTATCTTTTCATATGCTCTTTCAATTTCCACCTTTCTATCATCTATTTGTAAATTTATATGAATGATAGCTGTTGGCAAATTTATATAAAGAGTACGGAAGGTATCTGCAATTAGATTAATAGGCTGTAGTGCTTTGATATTCTCAACATCCTCGACATAGCCTTTTACGCGTAGCTCTTCAACATTTCCGCGTTGCGGAGTTTGTAGAATTTGTCTCGTAGCGTCTATCATGCGTTTAATACGCGTTCTTTTTAAGCCTTGTGGATTCGTCTTTTTCCCTGCTGCTGTGTAGTGCAGTGTAACTTTATCGGTATTTGCTTTTATACCGGCCTCTAGATGTTTTTTCAATGCAGCTCCGATTCCATCTTCGGTATCTTGAATTTCTCGTAATACTGCTCTTGGTTCTGCGATATCTAATTCAAATTCTTTGATATAGTACATGTTTAAAAATCGTTCATACTCTGCTTTGCGAACTACTGCAAGAAATTCTAAACTATATTTATCTTCCTCGTCTATTGTTTCGTTATTATAGATTTCGATAATATTGTTCAAAAAACAACCATTGCGATTTACTTCATATAATAACACATTAAGATTACCATCATATAAAAACACATTAGCATATGCTAGCCCTTCAATTTCTGGGTTAAGTTCAATAGGGCTAATTACATCGGTTATTTTATTTTTTTTTGGTGCTAAATCTTTATCTTGTGTAGTAATAATAATGCCAACAAGGCAATTCGGTTTGTCTGTATGTTGTAAGTGGAACTCATATTGTTTCCCTGTTTGATTTGTGTATTTTTTGCCGTTCAGTAAGTTTAAAATATCGGCGAAAGATACATCATTTTCTATATTATTGATTGATTTCATATATGGGGTCACAACATCGACCCGTTTTTTAATTGTCTGTGCCATGATTTTGGTAGTTTTTGGTTAGTATATTAACAAATATACAATATTTTCTACGAGAATATATCTAAAATATGCTCTAATTTTTAAGGAAACGTTTTTAACGTCATGGTTTTGCAAGAATTTACATATAGTGTAAAAGGATTTTAATTTATTTTTATATTATACCGAATATTTGACCGATCTTCTGCATTTCCCGACCGATAAGCTGCTCGGAGAATTTCGCGTAATGCCGCGTCATATTCGTATTGGAGTGTCCCAGAATCTTCGCCAGCACGTCTATCGGCATTCCATATTCTACCGCAAGACAGGCGAACGTGTGGCGGGCGCAATGCGTCGTCAATTTTTTGTTCAGCCCGCAGATCGTGGCGATCTCGGACATATAAGCGTTCATTTTCTGATTGCTCGGTACGGGCAGTAGCTTGCCGGATTCCATGCAATGCAGGTCGAACGCATACTTTTGTAAAATAGCTTTGGGTTGTTTTAGTAGTGGGATCGTACTCATTACCGCCGTCTTTTCGCGGGGCTTGCGAATCCACATATTGCCTTGTTCGTCAGTCGTAAGGTGTTCGCGTTTCAACTCTTTGACATCGGCGAACGCCAATCCGGTCAGGCAACAGAATACGAAAATATCCCGCACGTTTTCCAACCGCAGGTTCGGCATCGGTTTTTCCATCAACAGTTCGATTTCTTTCTTGGAAAGGTGTTCTTTTGGTGGTGGTGCAACTTCTTTCAGTTTGTAGTTCTTAAACGGATTTTTCTCGATCCACTCGTTTCGCAGGCAGTAGAGCATGAAATTGCGCAGACAGTCCAAGATATTGACCGCGCCATTGTGGTGGCAACGGTGGGCGGTCTGTAAATAGGTATTGAAGCCGTCGAGATAGCCATAGGAAACAGCCGACAGGCGAATATCGTCTTTTTTGCACTCCTGTTTGGTGTACTCACGCAGGTAGCGGCAAAGGCGGTAATATTTGTTGGATGTGAGTTGCGTAATGCGCACGCCGACCTCTTTCTGTCGCTTTTCGCAGTAAAGCGTCAGTTCTTCCAGAAACATTTTCGCCTGTTTGCCGGGACTTTGCAGGCGTTCCTTGATTTCCAGAACGTTGCCCTCGAAGCCCTCGGCTTGCAGGGTACGGTAAATTTCGACGACCTTTGCCCGGAAGTCGTCGATATAGGCATTTACCTCGTAGGAGAGTTTGTCGCGTCCGGTGGCCCGTCCTTTGGCCGTATCCCATTTATCGACCGGGGTGCGGCATTGAGTGTAAACTTCTTTAGAAATACCGTTTACGGTAATCCGCGCCAGAATCGGCGCCATCCCTTTGACGGTGCGTACTCGTCGCAAAAAGAACGAGATACAAAATGTTTTCCTGTTCATTTCAACCTGTTTTAATTGTTAATACTACGATTGAAAAGCCTGAAAGGTTTGCAGCAAAACAATGCTTATCAGTGCATTATGTTCTAAATCGTGTGTCGAGAATCGGCCCAAATGCCTTTGCACACAGTTTGGCACACGCGAAATGTGCTTTTATCGGAACAACTTTGCTCCGGTAGAAGATTGTAAATTCGATTGTAAGATGTTGATATACAGATTGAAATTCTCTTGTTTGCGCAGATTCGCTCACAAAAAAAGTCTCCAAAAGGAGACTGAAAAGTGCGGATAAAGGGACTCGAACCCCCACGCCGGTAAGGCATCAGATCCTAAGTCTGACGTGGCTACCAATTACACCATATCCGCTTGCTATATGCAAAGGTATATAAAAATTCACAATTCACAATCCGGAGCGGGTGATTATAAGCCTTTTTTATTTACTTTTGTAGGCAATTTATCCGCTTATGCCGCAGAATGTCGCACTCGTTTTAACGCCCCGTCAGGCTGCCGACGCGAAGTATTACACTTCGCTTGCCGCGCGGCGTCTGGGTGTGCCGGAGCACGATATTGCCTTGGTGAGGGTCGTCAAACGCTCGATCGATGCCCGGCAGCGGCAACCGAAGGTCAACCTGACGCTGGAGGTCTATGTCGACCGGGAGCCGCAGCCCGCACCCGTGCATTTCGATTATCCCGATGTCTCGGGACATACCGAGGTCGTAGTCGTGGGATCGGGCCCGGCAGGGCTTTTCGCGGCGCTGCGGCTGATCGAGCTGGGACTGAAGCCCGTTATCCTGGAGCGGGGGCGCGACGTTTCAGCGCGCAAGGTCGACATTGCGCAGATCAACCGCAACGGGGCGGTCGATCCCGATTCGAACTACGCTTTCGGCGAGGGCGGTGCGGGGACTTTCTCGGACGGCAAACTCTTCACACGCAGCAAGAAGCGTGGTGATTATAACAAGGCGTTGCAGACGCTGGTGTTCCATGGCGCCACGCCCGAAATCCTCTATGAAGCCCATCCGCATATCGGAACCGACAAGTTGCCGCGCATCATGCAGAATATCCGGCAGACGATCCTTGGCTCGGGCGGCCAGTTCGTGTTCGGCAGTCGCGTTACGGATCTTGAAATCCGAAACGGCCGTATCCGGGGCGTGCGGTGCGGCGACACGTTTGTCGAAGGGGCGGCCGTGGTTTTGGCCACGGGACATTCGGCACGCGATATTTACGAGCTGCTTTACCGCAGGGGCGTGCGCGTCGAGGCGAAGGCCTTTGCCATGGGCGTGCGTATCGAGCATCCGCAGGCGTTGATCGACTCGATCCAGTACCACTGCCCGATGCGGGGCGAATACCTTCCGGCGGCGGCTTATTCGCTGGTGAGCCAGGAGGCCGGCCGCGGGGTCTACTCGTTTTGCATGTGCCCCGGCGGGTTCATCGTTCCGGCCATGACCGATGCCGCGCAGTCGGTGGTCAACGGCATGTCGCCCAGCGGCCGCACGTCACCCTATGCCAATTCGGGCATGGTGACCGAAGTGCGGCCCGCGGATTTCGAGCACCTGCGTGCGGAATGGGGCGAGCTGGCCGGGTTGAAGTTCCAGCAGCAGTTCGAAGAGCTGGCCCGGCAGCACGGCGGCGAGCATCAGGTCGCCCCGGCGCAGCGCGTCGCCGATTTCGTGGCGGGGCGCCCCAGTGCGGCCTTGCCGAAAACCTCCTATATCCCCGGTATTATTCCTTCGCGGCTCGATGAGTGGATGCCCCCGTTTATCGGCGAGGGGCTGCGCCGGGGGATCGCCACCTTCGGGCGGCGGATGCGGGGGTTCGTGACGAACGAAGCCGTCGTGGTGGGCGTCGAGTCGCGCACCTCGTCGCCCGTCCGGGTTCCGCGCGACCCCGTGACGCTCATGCATCCCCAAGCCGCGGGGCTCTTCCCCGCGGGTGAAGGCGCCGGTTATGCCGGGGGCATCATCTCTGCCGCCCTGGACGGCGAACGTATCGCAGAAGCAGTAACAAACTACATAAAATAAATGAACGAATCTCAAAGCAAGTTACCCTCTCCCGAGGTTTCTGTAATCATCCCCGCTTACAATCTGGAAGGGTATCTCGATACGTGCCTGCAATCGGTTTTGACGCAGACGCTCGGGAATTTTGAGGCCATCGTCGTGGACGACGGTTCCACGGATGGTTCGCCCGGGCTTCTGCGTCGCTATGCGGAGCGCGATCCGCGGATCATCGTGGTGAGCACCCCGAACCGGGGCGTTGCGCGGGCACGCGAAACGGGTATTGCCCGGGCCCGGGGAAAATACATCGCTTTCCTCGACGGCGACGATTTCTGGGAACCGCGCATGTTGGAGGAGATGACCGCCTCGATCGGGCAGAATGGCGGGTACGATATCGTATGCTGTAATTTCAAACGGGTCTGCAAGACCTATCAGGCGATCTACCGTGAATCCCGGACGGAGGATATGGAAGGGCTCGAGTTCCTCGAGGCGACGCTTCGCCATTCGATCTGGGTGACACTCTGGGGCAAACTCTATCGGCGGGAACTTTTCGATAACGGGCTCAACCACTATCCGTTACGACTGGGTCAGGATACGATGATCAACATCCAGATCGCCTGCCGCCTTCCCCGCGTCCATTTCATCGACTACGTGGGATATGATTACGTGCAGCGGCCGTCGTCGTCCAATCACCGAAACTTCGATTTTGAATACTGCTGCTTATTTTGTAGTATTGTGGAACGGGAGTTACAACGGCACGGCGAATCGCTTCGGGGACATGCCGAATTCTATGCATTGCTGAATAAGGTACGCTGGTATTCGGTCTATGTCTGCAAAAGCCGCAGTCCGTGGGTCGGGAACCAGGCGTTTGTCTGCGACCTGCGCGAATCGGCCGGCCGGTACCGGGACGAGCTGAGGGCGTACTATTCGCGGGCGCGGATGCTGTTGCTGGAGCTCGACCGTTACCGGGCCATGCGCCCGGTCGTCGTCATGCTGACGACAGGATTGCGCTGGCGTACCAGTTTGCGGCGGCGTCTGGCACGATAAAGGAAAATTATACTGAAACATGGATTTTTACGACGGAGCCGGCAGCCGGATCGTGAAAGCGGTAAATTGGATTGCATAGATGGAGGAAAGGGAAAAATCAAAGCCCGTGGTATCGGTCATTATTCCGGTTTACAATCTGGAAAACTATCTCGATACCTGCCTCGATTCGGTCGGACGGCAAACGTACGGGGATTTCGAGGCTATTGTCGTCGATGACGGTTCGACGGATGGTTCGCAGGCCGTGGCGCTCAGCCACGCGGAGCGCGATGCGCGCATCGTCGTCATAAGTACTGTAAACCAGGGGGCTGCCAGGGCCCGTGAGACGGGTATCAGGCATGCGCAGGGCGATTACATCTGTTTTCTCGACGGCGACGACGTCTGGGATTCCCGCATGCTGGAGAAACTGGTGGCGGTCATCGGGGAAAACGGCGGGTACGATATCGTATGCTGCGATTACAAACGTATTTGCAAGACCTACGAAGCGCCCAAGCGCGAAATGCGCACGTCGGACATGCAGGGGCTGGATTTCCTTGTTGCATCGCTCTACCACGCTATTTCCGTGACCGTGTGGGGACGGCTCTATCGCCGGGCGTTGTTCGAAAAGGAACTGCGTCATTATCCGCTGCGGCTGGGGGAAGACAGCCTGCTCAATATCCAGATCGGCTGTCAGCAGCCGCGTGTCCGGTTCGTCGATTATGTGGGTTACGGATATGTGCAGCGCGGCGGGTCGGCCAACCGTTCGCCGCTCGATATCGGCTACTGCGTTAAATTCAGCGAGGCGGTGCATGCCGAGCTGGTGAGGCACAGGGATGTTGTTGGCGACCGGCTGGAGTTCTACCTGCTGCTCAATAAAATGCGCTGGTACCTGGTTTACCTGCGCAAAAGCCATAACCCATGGGCCGGCGACACGGAGTTTGCCCGCGGGATCAATGCGGAGGCGGAACGCTACCGCGCCGAGCTGGAAGGGTTTTTCAGCCGTTGCGACTGGTTGCTGCTGCGGGTGGGAGGGGGGGGGGGGACGACGGGAC
>OBAA01001265.1_pt1 | contig 14288 bp, 9 predicted proteins | sample 1475961 | NCBI WGS metagenome assembly OBAA01 (sample SAMEA2579960, study PRJEB22360) | human gut metagenome | biome: human gut; feature: human-associated habitat; material: faeces | place: Denmark | collected 2008/2010 | reverse complement strand
ATCCCTTTTCTGAGGCGGGAGGACCGGCACACGTGGATCGCCGATCCGCCCCTCCAGCACGGGGGACGCCGGAGCGCCGAACGGCATCTCGCGCGGCAGCGCCGCTTCGCTCATCCCCGGAAGCCAGCCATTCTCGAAACCTGACCCCGCGATCAGCGCAAAAACCCGTTCGCTCATTCCGCCCCCTCACCCAGCATCCGGAGGAGCTCCGCTTCGTCAATCACCGTGACTCCCAGCTTTTCTGCCTTCGCGAGTTTGGAACCGGCCGCTTCGCCTGCCACCACGAAGTTCGTCTTCTTCGAAACGGAGCCCGAAACGCGCCCCCCTGCCGCGAGGATCCGGTCACTCGCTTCATCGCGCGACAGATTGGGAAGCGTGCCGGTCAGCACAAAGGTCTTTCCGGCGACTTCTGAAGCCGACTCCCCATCTGCCGGTTCAGAAGCAGCAGGGGCCTTCGCCTCAGGCCAGGTGACACCCGACTCCTGAAGCGCCCGGATCACATCGCGGTTACCGGGAGCCGCGAAGAAACTCGTGATCGATTCCGCGATCACTTCGCCCACATCCGGCACTTCAAGACACTCTTCAGGCGTAGCCTTTTCAAGCGCCTCAAGAGTTCTGAAGTGGGAAGCAAGGTCTCGCGCTGTAGCTTCCCCGACATGGCGGATACCGAGCGCGAAGATAAAGCGGGCGAGCGTCGTCTGCTTGGAGCGTTCAATCGACGTGATGATGTTTCCGGCAGACTTTTCCCCCATACGCTCAAGGGTCATCAGGCTTTCCGCGGTCAGCCGATAAAGATCAGCCGGCGTCTTGACGAGCCCCTTTTCAGTAAGCAGATTGACGAGCTTTTCACCCACACCGTCAATCCCCATCGCGCGGCGGCTGGCAAAGTGAAGAATCGAAAGCTTCATCTGGGCCGGGCAGAAAAGACCGCCTGTGCAGCGCGTGTCTTTCTCCTCCTCATCGCGGATTGTCGCGGAGCCGCAGACCGGGCAGGTCTTCGGCATCTCGAATTCCACGGTTCCCTCAGGACGCCGGTCCTTCATCACGCGGACGATTTCTGGAATCACGTCACCGGCGCGGCGGATCACAACGGTATCCCCTACCCGGAGATCAAGCTCATGAATGAAGTCTTCGTTATGCAGCGTGGCGTTCGACACATTCGCGCCGCCTACAAAGACAGGCTCCAGGCGGGCACCGGGTGGGAGACCCCGGGTGCGGCCCACCTGCACATCGATCCCAAGAACCTTCGTAAAAGCTTCTTCCGGCGGATACTTGTGCGCGCAGGCCCAGCGCGGTTCGCGGGCGACAAAACCAAGGCGCCGCTGAAGATCAAACCGGTTCACCTTGTAAACCACGCCATCAATCCCGAAGGGGAGCGTATTTCTGATCTTCGCGACGTAGAGATGGAAGGCTTCAAGCTCTTCAGGCGAGTGGCAGATGCGCCTTGTGTCCGCGACCGGGAACCCGAGGCTCTTCAGCCGTTCAAGCGAACCCTCCTGGCTTTCCGCAAAGGGACCTGCTTCCGTTGACACCTCACCGAGGCTATAGGCATAGAAATGCAGGCGGCGCTTCGCGGTCACCGAAGGATCCAGCTGCCTCAGGCAGCCGGCAGCCGCGTTCCGGGCGTTCACGAAAGTTTTTTCTCCCGCTTCTTCCTGCTTCTTATTCAAGGCAAGAAAGTCTTCCGTATGCATGATCGCCTCGCCCCGGACCTCCAGAATCTCGGGATAGATCCCCGTCAGTTTCAGAGGAATTGTCCGGATCGTGCGCGCGTTGGCCGTGACATCCTCACCGACAATACCGTCCCCCCGGGTAGCTGCCGAAACGAGAACCCCCTTCTCATACCGGAGATTGATCGCGAGACCGTCAAACTTCAGCTCCGCGACATATTCAACCGGAGGATCCTCGGGCTTCAGCCCGAGGGCATTCCTGACACGCTCATCAAACGCGCGGGCCCCCTCCGCGGAAAAATCGGTCTCCGTATGGATCGACAGCATCGGAACGCTGTGCGTCACCTTCGCCATATCTGACTTCGGTGCGCCGCCCACGCGGAGCGTCGGTGATGTGGGGCTCACGAGCTGCGGGTATTCGGCCTCGAGCGCCTGTAGCCGGCGGAAAGCCTGGTCATACACAGCGTCTGACACCGAAGGCGAATCCTCAACGTAATACTCGCGGTTCCAGCGTTCAAGATCTGCTTCAAGACGGCGCATTTCCTCTGCCGCCGCTTCTGAAAGCGGGCCCTTTGCCCCGGGGATCTTTCCGTCAGCCATTTCGTTCATCACTCAAGCCTTTCACCAAAAATGCGGTCAGCAGGCGCTTTCCGCAGACTCAAAAAAACAGGCCGCGCGGGATTGGCAATCCTCACGCGGCCGCGCTGCAGCACCTGACTCTCAGGCGAAGAGCCGCTTCGTGCGGCGGGTTCCGGGGTCAAGTCCCTGCTTCGACATCGCTTCATAGAAGAAGCGGAGCTGCTGCGTAATGCTCACGATCGCGGCGGAAGTGAGCGGAACGCCGGAGACATCCGTAATCACAGCGTTCTCTCGGGCGGCGATGTAGTTTGCCACGCTGAAAAGCGCTCCAAGAGGATTCTTGGACGGTGCGCAGAGCGCCGGCGTGAGTTCAAGTGTCACCATGAGCGGATTCTCAGGGTGAGGAAGCAGCCGGAGCCACGGGGCCGCGCTGTCGGCGTCCCGCATCACGAGTGCATTCTTTTCCGTATTGAAACCACAGGCCCGGGCGATCTCAACCGCTCTTTGCTGCGTCAGAGGCATCACGCTCTTCACCGCGATCGAAAGCGTGATTCCGAAGCGATCAATGAGAGCCCGGACGGCCTTCGCCTGGGACACCATGCTCGGCACATCAACGATATCGGCATCGGCGTCAAGCGAAGCCGCCACCTGATTCACGGCGGCCGCGAAGTTGCCGGCCGTGAGCTCGTCCACAGTCTTTGTGCGCGTGGCGAGCTGAAGCGTCACGACCATATCGGTATACGTACCGCCGCGCTTGATGTGTTCCCAGAGACGCGTGATCTGATTCTTGGCCTGAATTCTGAGGGGAGTGCCGAAATCCTGATTGAGGGGTTTGATCACGAGCCAGGCCCGATTGGCCGTGAAGGGCTCGGGGCTCTTGATCTTCACGACGATTTCCGTCATCTGATCAATATCAGGTTCTTCATACTGAACATCGTCTCCCTCTTCAGGACGGTATTCACTGAAGAAATTCTCGGTGTCAGCTACCGGCTGAGGTGAAGGAACACTCTCCGGGGTCTGAGCGGGGGCCGGCGTATCGGCAGCGCCCTCTGCCTCCGGCTTATTCTCCGCCGGAGCCGGGGCATCCTCCTTCGCAGCCTCGCCTGATGCCGCAGCGGCGGGTCTTGCCAGCACCCGGGGCTCGACTTTTGTCGGCTCCGCAACTGAGGAGGGCTTGCGGCCGAGGTAAAAATACACGCCGGCTGCCGCCACGAGGATAATGACGATTATCCCCAAAAAAAGTTCAGTATTCATTTCCGCTTCCCGATGTCCGAATTGCGCCCTTCCTGCTGCTGAGGCGCAGCTCCGGAGTACGCCCATACAGTCTTCTTAATTGTAGGGCAGAAAACGCGGGAATGCCGCATTCGACGGTACTCTTCGTGCGAAAAATCACGCCGGGGCGCCTTCTCCGCCCCCCGCGTAATTGACAGCTTCGCGCAGATCGACCGAAACCACCCGGGAAACCCCGGGTTCCCGCATCGTGACACCGATCAGCTGCCCGGCTTTTTCCATCGTGATCCGGTTATGGGTAATCGCGATAAACTGCGTCGCGCTGCTCATCTGCTGCACCATATTGGCAAGCCGCAGCTGATTCGCTTCGTCAAGCGGCGCGTCCACCTCGTCGAGCAGGCAGAACGGCGCCGGATTCAGGCGGAACATGGCAAAAACGAGCGCTGTCGCGGTAAGCGCCTGTTCACCGCCTGAGAGCAGCTTCACCGAAGCGTTCCGCTTTCCGGGCGGCTGAGCCCGGATTTCGATCCCAGCCTCCAGGATCTCGTCCCCGATCAGCTCGAGACTCGCCTCACCGCCTCCGAAAATGCGGCTGAAGAGATCCTTGAAGTTGCTGTTCACCTGATCAAAGGTGTCCTTCAGCACGGCACGGGTTTCAGCATCGATCTTCCGGATTGCCTCTTCGAGCGTCGCGATAGCTTCGTTCAGGTCCTCCACCTGATGCTCCGTCATCTCGAGCGCTTTCTTCGCGGCCTCCAGGTGTTCAAGCGCCGCATGGTTCACGGGGCCAAGCGCTTCGATATCGTTCTCAATCCGGCCGATTTCGTTTCTCACGCCCTGGGTCTTCCAGCCGCCGGTTTCCGCCTCGCGGAGTGACGCCGCGCGGTCAACCCGGCGCTCGGCAATCTGATTGGTGAGCGCCTGAAGCTCAGCCTCAGTGCTGCCCTGCTTCACCTTCATTTCGCCGATCCGCTCCTGCTTCGGGCGTTCGGACTCCGTGATGGAATCTTTCTTCCGGTTAATCTCAGAAAGCTTTTCCGTCAGTTCCGCGGTCTTCTTCTGTGCGGTCTGAAGCTCCGCCTCAGAGTCCGCCTGTTTCGCAAGGACATCCTGCAGGCCATCCCGCTCGGCGTCTTCATCGAGTTCCTCGAGCATCGCGCGGGTTTCCTCAATCGACGCTGTCAGCTCAGCCTCTTCCGAGGAAAGCTTCAGCGCTGACTGTCGGGCATCCCCGGCGCGTTCCAGGGCATGAGCGGCGTTTGTTCTGAGAAGCGTGATCCGGGAGGCTGCGTCACGCAACGCTCTGGACGCTTCATCCATCGCGTTCCGGGCCGCTTCCTCCGCCATTTCGGCATCCTGCGAGGCCTGGCTTGCCGTAGCGAGCCGAGAATCGAGCTCTTCAAAGAGGGACTCAGCCTCTTCATACTCCGCGTCGATTTCTCCTAGCCGCTTCTTCGCCTCTTCGAGATCCGTCCGGATCTGTCCCGCCCGTTTCTTCCAGGCTCCGACTTCAGACTCCAGTTCTCCGGCGCGGAGAGCGGCGGAGTGATAGTCACGCCGCGCGCGCTCGAGTGACGCCTCGGCGCTTCGCAGCGTCGCGGTTGCCGCGTCACGCGCCTTTCCGGTCTCAAGAACATCTGCGAGGATCGCCTGATAACGCTCTGAGGCGCCTGACTGTTCCGCCTTCAGCTGTCGGATCTCTTCCTCACGCTCAAGCGACCCGGCAAGCGGATTCTCTTCTGCCCAGAAAAGCACCGCTCCGCGCTCCGCGATATGCCCATCCCGGGTGATCACAGGAACCCCGCCGTCAGTGGATTGCCTCACAGCGTCATCAAGAGACTCCGCGGTTCTGAAGCGTGAGAGCCAGGTGGCAAGAACCGACGCTGAGGCACCTGAACCCCGCACTTTTGCGGCAAGGGTCCCAGTCCGGTCCGCCGGGGCGTCCGCAGCCCCTTCACGGGACGCGATCGCGAACCGTCCGGGCGGCGTGTCCTGGGCAAGGATGCCGGCGGAATCAAGATTATCTGTGAGGTACGCGGGAATACGGCCTGAGAGCGCGGCTTCGACCGCTTTTGCCCAGCCGGTTTCAATCTCCGCGCCATCCAGAATCTTTTCGTAGCGGGAAAGACCGTGCGCGGCGGCCCAGGCTTCAAGCTTCCCCTCATCCCTCGCTTTCTGCTGAATCTCTTCCAGCGCCTGAAGCCTGGCGGTCGCTTCAGAAAGCGTTGCCGAGGCCGAAGCCTTTTCTTCCGCGGCAGCTGCTGCCGCCCCATCCCCCTTTGAGGGCGGCGCTTACCGAAGCGGTCGAGCTTCAGAGGCAGCGTCACGCGCCTCTTCGAGGGCTGCCTCCCGCTCCTCTAAGTCAGACGCCCGCTCCTCCGCGGTAATCTTCGCCTCTTCAAGTTCGCTCTCGCGGCCGGCCGTTCCAGTGCCGCCTGACGCCTCAGATTCGAGTTTCTCGATCCGGGCCTCAAGCTCACGCTTTTCCCGCTCCAGCGCCTGCTCGCGGAAATTCACTTCGGTAAGCGACTTCTGCGCGAGACGCTCTTCGTCCGCCGCGCGCTTTGAGGCTTCCTTCGCGGATTCCCAGTATTTTTTCGCTTCCGCTGCCCGCTCATCGGTCGCCGCGGCATCCTCCGCTATCGACTCGGCTTCTTCGGAAAGCGAATCCGCTTCCTTAGTGAGCTCCTCGGCCCGGCGCTCGGCGGCTGACGCTTCTTCTCCGGCGCGCGAGAGTTTCGCGCTGTCGCGTGTCACACGGTCAGTGAGAAGCTTCTTCTTCTCCACAATCGCGGCAATCGCGCTCTGCGTTCGCGCGAGTTCCATATTGAGGCGGTTGAGGGCATCGCGTTTCGCGTCCTCATCCTGCTTCGCTACCGTAAGGCTGAGCGAGAGTTCCACAGACTCTTTTTCAAGCGCGGATTTTTCAGCACGCCCCGATTCGATATCCGCCACGGCTTCGGCAATTTTGGCCGCGATCCGGTCACGCGCCGCGATAGCGTCCCGCTCCTGAAGCGACAGCCAGACACCGGCGAGCATTTCCTTGCGGTTATTGAGTGTGCTCCACTTCCCGGCAAGCTCCGCTTCAGCGGAAAGCCTTTCAATATCGGACTTTCTGACTTCCTGCAGATCCGCCACACGGTCAAGATTCGCGCGGGTCGACGCGAGGCGGCTTTCCGCCTCACGCCGTCTCTCTTTATAACGGGAGACGCCGCCTGCCTCTTCGAAGTAGAACCTGAGCTCCTCAGGTTTCGCTTTCACGAAGCTGCTGATCATGCCCTGGCTGATAATCGCGTAGGAGTGCGGCATGAGACCCGTGCCCATGAAAATATCCTGGACATCGCGGCGTCGAACCGGCTGGTTATTGATGAAGTAAGCGCTCTGCCCGTCACGCGTCAGTGTCCGTCGGATCGCGACCTCCGCATAGGCACCCCAGGGCCCGGTCAGCGTTCCGTCACTGTTATCCAGCGTCATTTCGACTGAAGCGCGTCCAGCTGGAGCCCGACCTTCACTCCCCGCGAAAATCAGTTCCAGCATGGAACTCGTCGCGCGGAGCTCGCCCGCCCGGGTTTCACCCATCACCCACCGGACAGCGTCAATGACGTTGCTCTTCCCGCAGCCGTTTGGACCGACGATGCCGACGAATCCGCTCGGGAACTCAATCACCGTCGGGTCCGCAAAGCTCTTGAAACCTGAAATTTTGACCTGTCTTAGGCGCATGTATGTGAGGGATATCGAAGTTTTGCGGGATGAAGCCTGTGACCCGCAGGTGGATGGACTCTATAATATGCGGCTTACTGCTGAGGGACTGATTTTACCCTCTCACGGGCCCGCTTCCGCATGGAACCCGGCACGCGGCTTCCGGACGCGCCCGAAAGAACGTTTTATATAAGGAATAAGTGACATGTCTTCTGCACCGAGCGAAAAGCTTGAGGTCTTTGATAATCCGGCGCCTGAGCGCGACTACGTGATCCACATGGAGATCCCGGAATTCACCTGCCTCTGCCCGCTCACCGGTCAGCCCGACTTCGCCACGCTGATCGTCGACTACATCGCGGACGAAAAGTGCCTTGAGCTGAAGTCGATCAAGCTCTACACCTGGACCTACCGTGAAATGGGCGCCTTCCATGAAGACGTGACAAACCGGATTCTCTCCGACTTCGTCAACGCCATTCATCCGCGCTACATGCGTATCCGCGCCCGGTGGTGGGTCCGCGGCGGCATCTACACCACGGTGATCGCCGAGCACCGCAAGGAAGGCTGGACCCCGGCCCCTGTCGTGCATCTCCCTGACTTCGAAACGAACTCCCCGATGCGCGGCTGATCCGCCTCTGGAACTCTTTAAAGCGCTCACGCGAGAGGAACAATCTGATGCCTCAGAATATTCATGAATCGGTTTCCCGGCTCCGCACAATCCGCGACATGGTCCGCTGGGCCATGACCCGTATGGAGTCGTCCGAAATTTCGTTCGGTCACGGTACCGACGATACGTGGCAGGAAGCGACGTTCCTCGTGCTGCGGGCGCTGCATCTGCCGTTTGAGAAGCTCGAGGCGTTCTGGGACGCCCGGCTGACCGCGGATGAAATCATCAAGATCACGGATCTGATTGAGCGCCGCGTGACGGAGCACGTCCCGGTGCCTTATCTGCTCCACGAAGCCTGGCTCGTGAAGCACCGCTTCTACTGCGATGAAGACGTGCTGATTCCGCGCTCCTTCATTGCGGAACTCCTCGAGGATCAGCTCGCGCCGTGGGTTCAGGATCCGGAAGCGGTCAGCTCCGTGCTCGATATGTGCACGGGCAGCGGGTGCCTCGCGATTCTCGCGGCTGAGGCTTTCCCGAACGCTCACGTCACGGGTGTTGATATCAGCCCGAAGGCGCTTGAAGTCGCCCGTGTGAACCGCGCGGACTATGAAATGGAAGACCAGATCGACCTCGTGCTTTCTGATCTCTTCGATATGCCCGAAGTGAAGACGAAGAAGTGGGACGTCATCATTTCGAATCCGCCTTACGTCACCACGGCCGCCATGGAATCCCTGCCGGATGAATACCGCCTTGAGCCGTCTCTCGCGCTCGAAGCCGGCTTCGACGGAATGGATGTGGTGCGCCGTCTGCTGCCTGAGGCCGCGGATCATCTGACCGAAAACGGCATCCTGGTCGTTGAAGTAGGTGACGGCCGCGAAGCGGTTGAAGCGATCTGGCCTGATCTCCCGCTCACCTGGCTCACGGTCAGCGCAGGTGATGACCTCGTGTTCCTTGCGACCGCCGAAGACCTGAAGCGATACTTCAAGCACTGATTCAGCGTGGGCCTGCTTCTCGCCCGGCTCCGGCAGCTCTGAGGGCGGCGATCTTCGCCGCCTTTTTCATGTTTTTAAGAAAGGTTTGATTGTGCTACGCCTTATTGATGTCAGCCTCGTGAGAGGCGTCCGCGTTCTCTACAGCCACGCCTCGGTGCTCGCCTCCGATGGCGAACGTGTCGGCCTCGTCGGCCCGAACGGCTGCGGAAAATCGACGCTTTTCGCCGCGATTCTCGGAGAACTTCAGACAGAAGCGGGTGAAATCGAACACCCCGCGGAAGACCGCATCGCGCACGTCGCCCAGGACATCGAGGCAGTTGATATGTCGGCGCTCGACTTCGTGCTCTCCGGGCACGCCCCGCTTGAGGCGGCCAAAGCAGCACTGAAGGCCGCTGAAGGGTCGGGTGACGATATGGCGCTCGCTCAGGCCATGGCAACACTCGCGGAACTGAATGAAGGCGCGATCGCAGCGAACGCCAAAACCATTCTTCATGGTCTCGGATTCTCGGAAGAGCAGACCGTGCTTCCGGTCCGTGATTTCTCCGGCGGCTGGAGAAACCGCCTCGCGCTCGCGCGAGCGCTGATGCGTCCCGCGGACCTGCTCCTTCTCGACGAACCGACGAACCACCTCGACCTTGACTCCGTGATCTGGCTCGAAGCCTGGCTGAAGCGGGTTCAGGCCACGATCATCATTATTTCTCACGACCGTGAGTTTCTCGACCGGGCGGTCGGCACGATCTGGTCAATTGAGGACGGAACGATCCGCCGTTACGCCGGCAACTATTCCGACTTCGAAGCGATGCGGATTGAGCGGCTCCGTCAGCAGGAAGCCGGTGCCCGCGCGTATGAACGGACCGCGTCTCACCTGCAGGCTTTTATTGACCGCTTCCGCTATAAGGCAACGAAGGCGCGCCAGGCGCAGTCCCGCATCAAGATGCTGGAAAAACTGCAGGCAGTTGAGCCGGTCCGCGCTAAGGCTGAGTGGCGGTTTGAATTTCCGGAGCCTGAGCGGCTTCCGGATCATCTGCTGGATGCCGAGAATATGTCCCTCGGCTACGGTGACACCCCGGTGCTTCAGGATGTTTCCTTCTGCGTCCGGTCCGGCGAACGGATCGGCGTTCTGGGCGTCAACGGGGCCGGCAAGTCAACCCTCGTGAAGGGAATCTGCGGTGAGCTCCCGCTCATGTCCGGCACGCTTCGACGCGGCCAGGGACTCACGATCGGCTACTTTGCCCAGCACCAGCTGGATTCCCTGAGGCTCGATGAAACACCGCTTCAGCATCTGAGACGGATGGCCCCTGATACCCGTGAGCAGGAGCTTCGCGATTTTCTCGGCAAGTTCCGTTTTTCGGGCGACCAGGTGAATGAACTCGTGGCGCCGATGTCTGGCGGCAAAAAGCCCGTCTCGCGCTTGCCCTCATCGCCTGGGAAAAACCGAATCTTCTCGTGCTCGACGAACCGACTAACCATCTCGACATGGAAACCCGCGAAGCGCTCACGATCGCGCTTTCCACGTTCGGCGGTTCGGTCCTTATCGTGTCGCATGACCGTCATCTGCTGCGGGCGGCAACGGAAACGCTGTGGCTTGTCCGCGGCGGCCATGTGTCGGCATATGACGGTGACCTAGACGACTACGCTGAACTCGTCCTTTCAGACCGCCGTGACCGCGCGGCGGCGCAGAAGGAAGAGAACCGCAGCGCCGCGGCCCCGGTTGTCACTCAGAAAGAGGCACGGCGCGAAGCCGCGAAGGAACGCGCCCGCATCGCGTCGCTCCGCAAACCGGTCCAGAAGAAGATTGATGCCGCGGAAAAGCGCATGGCGGAAATCGACGCCCGGGCCGCGGAGCTCGATGCCCAGATCGCGGATCCCGCTTTCTATAGCGGCGAAAAGGCTCAGGTGGAGGAAACACTGAAAGAACGCAGCGCTCTCACGGAAGAGAAAGAGACGCTCGAAGCCGAATGGCTGGAACTCTCAGAAGAGCTTGAATCCATCAAATAAAGCCTTACGTTTCAGATACACAAAATGGGGGAACGGTTCATGACCGTTCCCCCATTTTTTATTTTTCTGATTCAGAGAACCAGCTGATTACTTGCCCTGAACAATATGCGGTCCGACCGCGTGGCCGAACGTCATGATGTCCGCAATGGCGTTGCCGCCCAGGCGGTTGGCACCATGAATGCCACCAGTCACTTCACCCACGGCATACAGCCCCGGAATCGGCTGTCCCTTGGCGTTCAGCGCTTCGCTCTTCACGTCAATTCTGATTCCACCCATCGTGTGATGAACCGTCGGGACTTTCTTGCAGGCGTACCAGGGGCCTTCTGTCATCGGCTTATCGTCTGTGTTATTCGCAATGAACCCGAAGCGATCCTTCTGCTTCCCTGTAACAGCATCGTTGTACTGCTGAATGGAAGCCTTGAGGTCTGCCGCCTTCATACCGGTTTTTTGGGCGAGTTCATCAAGAGTCGGAGCTTCAACCACCGCACCGAGAGCCACCATATCGCGGATAGTGGCACCCATGCTGTCCTTGAAATCACGGCTGGGATAACGCAGCTTATTCACCACGATCCAATACGTGCTGCCTTTCTGATGGAAAATGGCGTTCGCCAGGACATCGCGTGCTGCGCCCTCACTCACAAATCTCTGGCCGTCGGAATTAACAAAGATCCGATTGCGTCCGGACGTACGAATGTTCTCCATCAGCCCGGTACCCGGCGTGCCGCAGGGGTGCAGCTGAATATCGGAAAGACCGATCAGTTCAGCGCCAGCCTTCTGTGCCATGAAGAGCCCGTCACCCTGAGCCGCCTTCTGGATATTGGTGCAGCCGATTGTGTCATCAAGACGCACATGCTTCCAAACACCGGTATTCACTTTCTGACGGAATGCGACATTTGCTCCAAAACCGCCGGTTGCAAGGATCACGCCGTCTTTCGCCTTGACAGTTACCTTGGAACCGAAGTTATCGGCAACGACACCGATCACACGCCCGCTTTTATCCTGAATCAGACTCTTTGCAGGAGTATCCAGAAGAACCTGAATTTTTCCATTCGAATCAGCGATCACCTTTTCAAACACGCGGATATAGGCATTGCCGGACGGATCCACCGGATAATGTGAACGCTGACCAAGAGAACCCGTTGCCGCACCGATGTGATCCTTGAACTTCACACCCAGGCTTTCCATCCAATGGACAGCATCGATGGAGTGGCGAGTCATATAACGAACCAGTTCCGGATTGCCGACGTTATGGCCACCTTTCATCGTCGACTGATAGAACGTTTCAAAACTATCCTGAATACCTTGAGCCTTCTGGCGCTTATCGTCCACAGCGTTTAAAGCAGCTCCGGAAACGTTGGTTGATCCTCCAAGATATCCAAGCTTTTCAAGAACAATGACTTTCTTCGCGCCAGCCTGCATCGAAGAAATCGCGGACGCAAGACCGGCTCCGCCACCGCCAACAATCACCACGTCAGCTTCGTATGTTCTGTCATGAATCGGGTGGAATTCAGCCTTTTTCTCAAATTGCTTCATATCAGCGCCTGCTTTGATAAGGCACTGCTTCACGCCTTCCTTAAGGGCTGCAGAGGAAAAAGATGCTCCTGTTACAGAATCAACATTGATGCTTTGATACTTCAGGATTTTTCTTCCGACTTTATCAAGAGCGACTTTTCCAACACCGATTGTTTCCAGATTTTTGGATGTATCAATCGAAGTGATCCTGTTCGCATCAACGGTTACCTTAACCGTCAGCGGAGCGTTGTGTCCATTAACTTCTGCTGTGTAGGTTCCGGGCTGCAATGCAGAGGCCGCTCCCGCAGCGAGTCCCGCAAGCAGAATGACAGGATTCAGTCTGAAAAGACTCATGATTCCTTCTCCTTAGAAAATGTGTTGCTTTTTTGTATTGATGATGAAGTCCATCCATCACTGGGTTTATGAGAAGGTTTTACTACCGCAGCTGGGTTTATTTTTATCTAACTGGCGGTAAATAAACATTTTTTAATATGAATCATGCTACTTAAGTAGCTACACTCCGATTAAAATACTGAATCACGGAAATTCTGCCGGACAAAAATAGGGCTGTACGGCAGTCGCCGTACAGCCCGTTACTTCATTAAAACGTTTCAGGGGCTGTTACTTGCCCTGAACAATATGCGGTCCGACCGCGTGGCCGAACGTCATGATGTCCGCAATGGCGTTGCCGCCCAGGCGGTTGGATCCGTGAATGCCGCCCGTCACTTCACCGACAGCATAGAGACCCGGGATCACTTTGCCCTTCGTGTTGATCACCTGGCTCTTCACGTTGATCTTGATACCGCCCATCGTGTGATGCACGGTCGGCACCTTGCGGCAGGCGTACCAGGGACCTTCCGTCATCTGCTTATCGTCCTTGTTGTTCGCGACAAACCCGAGCTTATCCTTTGCCTTCCCGGAAACAACCGCGTTGTAGTCCGCGATAGCCTTCTTCAGATTCTCGGCATTCATGCCGGTCTTCTTCGCAAGCTCATCAAGCGTCGGGGCTTCAACCACTGCGCCGAGCGCTTCCATATTGCGGATTGAGGCGCCCATACGGTCCTTGAAATCCGGAGTCGGATAACGGAGCTTATTCACGACAATCCAGTAAGTCCTCCCTTTCTGCTGGAAGATGGCGTTCGCGAGAACGTCACGCGCCGCGCCTTCATTCACGAAGCGGTTGCCGTCCGAATTCACAAAGATACGGTTGCGGCCGGACGTACGGATGTTTTCCATCAGGCCGGTGCCCGGGGTGCCGCAGGGGTGAATCTGAATGTCAGAGAGGCCGATCAGCTTGGCACCGACTTTCTGAGCAAGGAAGAGGCCTTGGCCCTGAGCGGCCTTCTGAATATTCGTGCAGCCGATCGAGTTATCGAGCTTGATGTTCTTCCAGACGCCGGTGTTCACTTTCTGGCGATACGCGACATTCGCGCCGAAACCGCCGGTCGCGATAATCACGCCGTCCTTCGCCATCACCGTAACCTTGGAGCCGAAGTTGTTACCGACAACTCCCACCACACGGCCGCTCTTATTCTGAATGAGCTTCACGGCCGGTGTATCGAGGAGCACCTGAATCTTGCCATTCGAATCCGCGATCACCTTTTCAAACGTACGGATATAGGTATTGCCGTACGGGGTCGCCGGATAGTGCGAACGCTGGCCAAGAGACCCGGTCGCAGCGCCGATATGGTCGTTGAACTTCACGCCGAGGCTTTCCAGCCAGTTCACGGCGTCCATTGAGTGACTCGTGAGGAAGCGGACAAGGGTCGGATCGCCCTTATCGTGGCCGCCGTGCATCGTGGTCTCATAGAAGGTTTCGTAGCTGTCCTTGATACCCTGGGCCTTCTGACGCTGATCGTCCACGGCATTCAGAGCGCCTTCACTCACATTCGTTGAGCCGCCGACATAACCGAGCTTCTCAAGAACAATCACCTTCTTAGCCCCGGCCTGCATCGAGGAAATCGCGGACGCGAGGCCGGCTCCGCCGCCGCCGATCACCACAAC
>OBAA01001259.1_pt1 | contig 14346 bp, 11 predicted proteins | sample 1475961 | NCBI WGS metagenome assembly OBAA01 (sample SAMEA2579960, study PRJEB22360) | human gut metagenome | biome: human gut; feature: human-associated habitat; material: faeces | place: Denmark | collected 2008/2010 | reverse complement strand
TCACGTACACGGCAGACCATCGCGCGGTCCGCGGAGAAGCCGCCGGTGCCGATCACGACACCGTCACGCGCCATGTAGTTCTTGAGACCGTCGTCCGTCAGGCACTCAACGCCCACGATCCGATACTGGTTATCAGTGATGAGTTTCAGACCCTTCGTATTGAAGCGGACCGGGATCTTACGGGCGTCGCACGCGGCGAGCAGATACCGGATCAGGCGGCTGCCGCCGGTCAACCCCATCCACCGGAATCATGCGGTGAAGAAGCGGCCACGGGAGGGTGCGGATCTTCTCGAACTTCACGCCGATCTTCTTCTGCAGCCACTCGATATCGGGTCCGATGTTCTCAACATAGGTATCGACGAGAGCGGGGTCCGCACGGTTCTGCGACACTTTCATCATGTCAGCGCGGAACGCTTCTTTCGTTTCGTTGAACCCCTGAGCCTTCTGAAGGTCGGTGCCCCAGGCGGCGATACCGCCGGACGCGAAAATGGAATTCCCGGCGGCCCAGGACATTTTTTCTAGCACCACAGGCTTCAGTCCGCGGTCAAAGGCCTCGATCGCGGTGACAAGGCTTCCGGTGCCCGCGCCGAGAATGACGCAGTCAAAGGTTTCGGACGGCAGCGTCTTATTGATGTTTGACTTCTGGGACGGGGCAGCTTTTCCAGTCGCAGCCTGCGCGACCCTCGCGGTTCCCGCGGCCGCTGCCGCGACACCGGCTTTCAGCCAATTTCTCCGAGTCAGCATACATATCTCTCCATGAGTGAGTTCTTGGTCTTTTGAGGACATCCGGTCAGCCGAATCCCCTCTTCTCAGGAGAAATTGTGTTTCGGGGGTCTACCTAGGTGACCCCCATCGAAATCAGAAAATAGTCAGAAAGACTATGCCGAAAGGCGTATAAAACTCGCTCTATCGCTCAGGGTTCGCGGCGAGGAACGCGTCGACCCGAGCGAAAAACTGCGCGAGGTCGGCGGATGAATGGAGGCCGAGTTTCTTAAGCGCTGATCCCCGGTAGTGCTCCACGGTGCGGTGTGAGATCTAAAGCCGCTCCCCGATCGCGCGGCTCACAAAGCCCTGGATCGTGAGGCGGCAGATTTTTTCCTCTCGTTCTGAAAGACTCTGGAAGAGCTTCACCTCTTCCCGGATATCGCGGCTGATGCCTTCGCGCCGCAGGCGGTCATTTTCCAGCGCCCGCGCGACCGCCGGGAGGAACTTCTCGACGTTGATCGGTTTCGTCTGGAAGTCACACGCTCCGTCCCGCATCGCGCCCACCGCCATATCGATGTCGCCGTGCGCCGTGAGGAAGATCACCGGGACTTCATACCCCCGGTGATTCAGCCGGTCAAAGAGATCAAGCCCGCTCATCTCCGGCATCTGGATATCGAGAATCAGGCACCCAGGGCGGCTCGGGGTGTCGGACTTCAGAAACTCCATGGCGCTCGCGTACGACACGACTTCATACCCCTCGCACTGAAGCATGAATTCAAGTGACTGCCGCAGCGTATCGTTATCGTCCACGATGCGGATAAGCGGAGGAAGTGCCGGGGTGTCGGTCTGAAGTGCCATAGGAAATCTTTGCTGCTCTGAAGTGATCTGGATTCGCGGTAATTCTACTCACGGGAGTCCGGAGGACGTCAAGAAGTGCGTCTAAAACTCTGAGGACGGATAGAGCTTGCCTCGCGGTTTTCAGACTGCCGGAACTCCATTGAGTTTCAGTCTCAATGCGATCAGAATCAATGAATAATTCCGTAACGCGCTGCATCTTTGAGACCCTCACCATGAAAACCGCCGCCCTGCTTCTCGCCTCCTTGATCTTCGCATCGTTTAGCGGAGCGGCGTCCGCTCACGGTCTCGGAGAAGCCGATATCCGGAATCTCGCCGAAGCCTATGGCTACGTGGAGTATCAGAAGACCGCGTTCACTGAAATCGCTCATTCCTACCCCGCTCTCGCGCCGGATGTTCTTCGCTTTCAGCGCCGTTTCCGGGACCGTTTCCCGGGGGCCGAAGCCGCGGTGAGGGAACACTTTGCATGCTTTGGGGAATTTGGAGTCAAGGTGCTCGCGAAATCGAACGAACGGATCGGAAAACTGATGCCGGAGGTGAAATTCCGGACGGAGGACCTCGCGGAGAAGCAGCTCGATCTTTTTAAATCCACGCTTGATCAGCCGACAGAACAGACTGACCGGATTTTCCGGACGCTATCCGATGTCTCCTTCACCCACAATCCGTCTGAAGAGTTCGCGAGGAATAAGGAAACCTATTCGACGAAAGGTAACCCCAAAGCCCAGGGACTCAATATCGAAATTTCTTTCCCGCTCTCCTGGGTGCAGAAACCGAAAACCGTCCGGCCGCATGTCGTAAGCCAGTGGATGAAAGCGGATGAAAAAACCGTTTTGATTTCCGCGATTGGAGCGGACGAGAATCCCGATCCCGCCTTAAAGGAAAACTGGACACTGCCGGTCCTAAAAGAGGTGGTGAAGTCGCCTGATTTCTGGATAACTTTCTTTCCCGCGGTCGGTGAGATCGTGAAAACCGAGAACGCGAGAGCCACGATGCTCGACTCTTACCCCGCGCTTCTCGCGGACGCGACCGTGAAGGCCGAGCGGCTCGGAAAGGTCCTCTATCTCCATATCGACTACCTGCTCTTCCTCGTGGATAACAAGGTCGTGAATGTGCAGTTCACGATCGGATCTGAGGATCTGAAAACGACAGAAGAGGCCGCCCGGAAGTACCGGGGCCTCGCGAGTCTGGTTTTCAATTCGGTGTACGTGAGAAAGTGAGTTTCAGTTGGCAGTGAAACCGACACGGACACCCGGCACTCCATCAGTCTGCCGGCAAAAGGTCAGTAAAAACAATCGATGTATCTGATTCTCAAAATCGATTTCATTTCCCATGAATGCTGGCAGAAATAATTTCAACAAAGTAGGGAAAAAAGCACCGCTTAGCCGTAAAATGAATAACGCGCACTAAGAACAGACGAAATAAAGATAAAAAACTGATTTCCTCTCCGGCGCAACACCTCATATTGGAGAAATCTATGTCTGCTAATGCTTCTGGTGAATTCAATATATGCCTCAGTTCCGGAGAGCAGCATCTGCTGCGGGACGCGGCTGAAAAAAGCGGTGTATCGCTCGCCGGTTTTATCCGGGTCGCGGCGCTCCGGGAAGCGGAGAAACTCGCGAAACGCTCTGAAGTCTCCCGCGAGGAATCGGTGGTACAGACCCGGAAAGAATCCGAGAAACTGATCGAGTCACTTGACCGCAGCTTCACGCCGAACGACAAGATGAATGAAGCGATGGATCTCGCGAACCGCATCATTCAGAATTCGGAAAGCTATAAGCAGGAAGCGAACGACTGATTCCGACTCCCTCCAGCACTTCCCCGCTGGAGGGATTCTTCATTTCGGGCAAAAGAAAAACCGCCTGCCTCCTGGGTTTAGAAGCCCAAAAGACAAGCGGTTCGTGGGGCAAGCTAGAAAGGTTACTTCAGCATGTCGAGGATCTCTTCGACCCCCTTCTTCCCGAAGTGGACGTCCTTATCGTTCACGATGAGGCACGGAACGCTCATGATGTTCCACTTCTTCTGAAGCTCCGGATAGTGCGCGAGGTCATAGACATCGACCGTCACATTCGGGTTATCGGCCGCGATCCGTTCAGCCGCGGCAACGAGATCCGGACACATCGTGCAGGAGAGCGACACGGCGATCGTGAGCGCTTTCGGCGTGTCGATCGAGTCGATCCGCTTCTGCAGCGCCTCACCCACGTCCTGCCCCGGACCCGCGACGTTATACATCGCGAGGATGAACGAATTGAATTCGTGACCGCCAGGCACCCCGTGGAAGCGGAGCCCCGTCTCTTCCTTCTTATCGTTCAGAATCGCGATCGTGTGTTCCTTACCCGGAACCGAGTCGACCACTTCGTAGGAGACCTTGTCAGAGAGACCGGCAAGTTCCTTGATCATCTCCGCGTCTTCACGCGCGAGATCCGAGTGATCGTCGTAGAGCCTCAGCGTAATCGGATTCGTGAAGCGGCCGAGCACCGGAGCGAGCGCCGCGCGGGTATCCGCGTCGAGGAACGAATTGTCGTCCGCCGCGGGTGCGGCTTCAGGCTTCGGCTCTTCCTTCGGTTCAAGCTTCTTCACGTACGTCCGCTTCAGCTGAAGCTTCCGGTACTGGCTTCCGAGATACTTCTCGAGCGACGTCGCAGCGACTGCGCCGTCTGACACCGCGGTCACCACCTGGCGAAGTTCCTTCACGCAGATGTCACCCGCCGCGTAGACGCCGTCAATATTCGTCTTCTGATTCCGGTCGGCGATCACATACCCCTGCGGGTTCAGTTCCACCTGGCCTTTGATCAGTTCATTCTCAGGCGTATAGCCCACGAACACGAAGACGCCGTAGAAGTCATCCGGACCGGACTCGTAAACGGTTTCTTCTCCCGTCTTCCGATCCTTCAGCACCACCCGTCGGACAGCGCTGTCGCCTTCAACCCGAGCGACTTCCGTATTGAAGTGCAGCTCGACCTTCGGATTCTCCTTCAGCTCCTCAACCGCGGCGGAGTTGATCGAGAAGTCGTCACGGCGGACCACCATGATGATTTTCTTACCGTACTTCGTGAGGAAGAGCCCCTCCTCCACCGAAGCGTATCCGCCGCCGATCACGAAGATCGTGCGGTCGGTAAAGAATTCACCGTCGCAGGTCGCGCAGTAGGCGACACCGTGGCCCCGGAATTCGGATTCGCCGGTAAACCCGGCGAGTCTCGGATGAGCCCCGGCCGCGTACACCACGCCGAGCGTCTTAAAGTCGCCGCGGTTCGTGTGTACGATCTTCCAGTCACCCTCAAGCTCAAGCCCCGTCACTTCAGCCGCGAGGAATTCCGCGCCGAAATTCTGAGCCTGGCGTGTCATGTCAGAGGTGAGCTTCTCCCCGTTCGTCTTCACGATGCCGGGATAATTCACGACCTCTGCCGTGATGGTGATCTGACCGCCGATCTTTTCCTTTTCAAGGACAAGAACGCGGAAACGAGCACGTGCCAAATAAATAGCGGCGGAGAGTCCTGCAGGACCTCCGCCGACTACTATGGCATCGTAGGTTTTAATTTCTGCCAAGATGCCATATCCCCATTAAAGCTTGCCGACCAGGTCGAAAGAGGGCTTGAGGGTCTTTTCACCCGGCTGCCACTTGGCCGGGCAGACCTCGTCACCGTGCTCGTGCACGAACTGAGCGGCCTGGACCTTGCGGAAGAGTTCATCAGCGTTGCGGCCGATGTTGCCGGCGCTCACTTCGTAAAGCACCACTTCGCCTTCCGGATTGATCACGAAGGTGCCGCGTTCAGCCTGACCCGCGTCCTCAATGTAGACATCGAGTTCCTTCGCGAGACGGCCGGTCGGGTCACCGATCATCGGGTACTGAACCTTGCCGATACGCTCGGAGGATTCGTGCCAGGCCTTGTGAACGAAGTGCGTGTCACACGAAACGGAGTAGATCTCAGCGCCGATCTTCTGGAATTCAGCGTACTTGTTCTGCAGATCCTCGAGTTCGGTCGGGCAGACAAAGGTGAAGTCAGCCGGATAGAAGAAGAGGACGCTCCACTTACCCTGCAGGTCCTTATCGGTCACATCGATAAACTCACCGTTCTTGTAAGCCTTCAGAGCAAATTCGCCGACTTTCTTTCCATTAAGAGACATGGTTAATTCCTCATATATTGTTTGACAAATAACCGTCATGCACAGATACGAATGAGAATGACTGTTATTTCGTTGTTGATGAGGAACACTATATCAAGTATTTTTTAACTTTGCAAGACCACGATATTGTCGGAATGTTTCCCGCCGTAATTGGCTTTAATGCAATTTGCGTGATTCTGAAAAAGAGAACTTTAAGGTTCGTTTAAGGGTTGACACAGATCTAAAAAAGTTCTCGTTTTTTGCCTAAAAAAACGTCATTGCTATGACATTTGTCACGGTTACAGTTGGTTAGTGGCGGAGGTACTTCTGATGGTTTAAGGGGAAAATCCCGATCCCCCTTCCCCAGAGAAAGGGAGAAACGCAATCCCTCACAGGTTTTTATAATTCGATCTGCGTCAAAAAAGGCAATTCATCATATCAGACTGATCTTTTTTTGAAACACACTGGGGCGTCAGTACAATTAGATGTAACGCCAAAACGCTCACAGAAAAGGGAAGATCATGGCTGAGCAATATCTCATTGAAGTATCAGAGAAATTAGCCCTTCTGATTAAGGGAACCCGGGTTAACGGGCACGACAAGATCTCCATCAACTCGCTCTATAAGAAGGGCGACGAGTGGATGTTCGGAAGGAATAACGTGTCCTTCCCTCTCGATGAAGAGATCACCAAGCAGGTTCTGGCCGGGATTATCAACGTGTCAAAGGAAGACCCCAACACTTTCGAGGTGTACGACACTCCCGCGAAATCCACTGAAAAGAAAGCAGAAAAGAAAACCGCGAAGAAGTAATAAGGTTTCTTCGCCCTGAAAAAATTGCCTCCTTTTGAGAAATCAAAGGAGGCGATTTTTTTAGGTTCCGTCTTAATCCAGATATCCCTTCAGCTGGTTCTCCAGATCGCTGATATCGACCTTCCGGACGTTTGCCATGTTGACGGGTGACGGTGCCTTTTTGGCTGGAACCGCCTTAGCGGCTTTCCCATGCCGGTGGCTGGATGCCGTTTTCCTTGCGGAGTGCTGGGGCTTTTTCCTGAGGTTCAGATCATCATCCTCGGCAAACCCAAAACTCAGCTGGGTATTCTTATCATCCTCTTGCCGCTCGTGATGAACGGCAGGTTTCACTGGGTCACCGAGAAGATCGGTTTCAATAGTCACCTCAGCGCCTGGTGTCTGATAGGAAAGCGGACCATTCTCGGATTTAACCGCCTCCCCTTCTTTTTCCGTCATATTGCCGGATGTAACTCCTGTGACCACAGCGGTTTCTGCAGCTTTGGCGGTTTCAGCTGTTTTAGCGGTTTCAGCAGCATCAGCGATTTTCTCCACCTCAACCGCCAGTATCGCGTCGTCCTCGGTTTCTGAAGCCTGATCACGTTCCCTGGCCTCTTCGTCCGCCTTCCGGATCGCGGCAATTTTGTCATTGCCCCGGGCGAAGAGCGTATTTTTGACCGCTTTCTCCTTCTCGTCCTTCGGGTAAATTCCAAAGCCGGCAAGTTCCCGATAGACCCGCTCCATGGCCTTTTCTTCATTCCGGAAGAACTCACTGCCGCGCAGCCGGATGAAACGCCAGCCGTTTCGTTCGAGCACGCTCTGCCGGCTCATATCATTCATGACATCTTCCGGGCGTGAGTGGAATTCCTCGCCATCGCACTCCAACGCGATCTTCTTCCCATTGAACGCCACGACAATGTCGATCCGATATGCGCCGACCGGATACTGCTGCGTGAATTCGTACCCCTTCGAGCGGAGGTGTTTCGCGACCCGGTTTTCAAAGACAGAGTCTGAATCCCGCTCAATTTCCTGATCGGAACGGGTGCGCGTGTTGACGCCATTCATATAGGAAAGCAGCTTCCATCGGAGATCGCGCTCGGTGAGCTGCTTCCTCCAGTCAATGGAGTGCACAACCCAAAGCTGATCCTTCGCTCGGCTCACAGCGACGTTGTAGCGCTTTTTCATCATGTCGTCTTTACCCTCACCGAGCGTGCGGAGCATCACCTGCTTTTCATCCGTCACACTGTCAATGAGGGAAAGAATGATCACATCTCGTTCGTCGCCCTGGAAGTCTTTTGAGAGACCGCAGTGGATCTTATGCTTCTTCACTTCCTTTGCTGGAATATCAGAGGAAATCAGCTGATTGATGAGCGTCACCTGGTCATCCCCGGCGCTCAGCATCGGGATAATGCCGAAAGTCTTGTCCTGATACTCGGGCTGCGTCAGGCAGGCCCGGATAATCCGGATCGCGGTGTGGGCTTCAAGCTTATTCAGGTTATGGTCACGGAGTCCTGGCACGCGGTAGTCAACAAGAGCGGGAAGCAGGTTCGTAGAGGCGGCATCCCGAAGCGGCTTGATCTGACCGTCGTAGCTCAGCTGATTTGAGAATCCAATAATGTCCGGAACACAGCGGAAATGCTCCCGCAGCATGATGACTTTAAACGCCGTCTGGCAGATATCGTAAAGCGAGATTCCCGGCATATAGAGAGAGTCGCGGGGCACTTTGCCGCCGAGCTGCTCTTTCTTCAGGGCAAGAATCTGGTCCGTCTTCGCGAACGAAATCGGGCTCACCTGTTTATCGTCGCCCACGATGATCGCTTTCTTCGCGGTAAGAAGAATCGGGAGCTTCGAAATGTCAGCCTGACTCGCTTCGTCAATGATGAGGCAGTCGAAACTCTGCTTCAGGTGGAAACTCGCGAGTGCGTCATCAATCGGCATGATCCAGACCGGAATCGCTTTCTGGCAGTCCGGCATCAGAGCACGGATCGTGCGGCGGCCTTCCGCGGCCTTTTTGCTCTTCCCCGTTCCCTTCCCAAGCTGCTTATAGCAAACGGCCACGGTGCGGAGCGACTGCATTTCCCGCGAATTCTCAAGGGTCTGCTTGAGATAATTCCAGGCCTTCGCTTCAACGAGCTCAGTCGTGTTTTTTCTCAGGTCTCTGGAGCCCTGACGGGTTTCGTCGATCAGAGCGGAAGCGTTCGCCGAGACGATCTTCGTATAGATCTCATTCAGCCGCTTCCATTTCCAGCTCGTCTCATAGTGTTCCGGAGGTACGGTGCTGGCCTCCGTCCGGATCTGGGCGGCCCAGGTCTGGGCGCTCATGGCAAGCTTTTGGAGAAGACGTTCGCGATCCGAGTAGACCTTGTACTCGGCGTCCTCCTTCTCTTTAAACTCCAAAGCGTCTCGGAACGCGCTGACATCCCGGTTCCGGATAGCGGAAAGGAACTTCTGCCCCACTGTCAGCTGCTGTTCCGGTTCAAACCGTTTCTCAATATCCCGGATACCCTGATGCACGGAATCGAAGACCTGCTGCTCCTTCATGAACGCCACTGTGGGAACAATGTCCTCCAGAATGATCTTCAGCGCTTCCTCGGTTTCGGTTCTCGGTGTTAGGCGGGTTGTGAACTTCCTTTCAGTCACCTGACTGAAGAACGGCTCATAGATTTCTTTCCACCACTCGAGGCTTTTCGTGATGCCGTCATAAAGCGTCTGCAGCTCTTTCGGGTCATTTTTTGAAAAATCAAACCGACCCTCGGGCACTTTGAGCCCCTCGGTGATCTCATTCCAGAGGAACTTCAGATTGTCACGGTTCTCCCGTACCTGAAGCTCACGCTGGATCAAGCGCCGCGTTTCGGCGTCAAACGGATTCGCGTTGTTCCGGGCGATCCGGATCTTTTCAAGCGTGGACCACGGCTTATCGTTTAAAAACTTGGCCCTGATTTTCTGCTTGACGGTCAGTTCGCCCGTTGGACAGTTCGTCTCTACCCAGCCGATCGAATTTTTGATTTCTTGGTCACTCATCCCGTCCGGGATCGAAACCGTGTGATCAAGATCCTTCCGAACCACTTCGAGAAGGTTCAGCGAATCCCGGATCTTGGAGGCCAGAGTCTTAAAGCGTTCCTTCGTGGAATTTTCCGTACGGCCGATCGTGATCAGCTGGATCAGGAAGGGATCCCCCGCGATTTCCCGAAGCAGCTCAGGATCAATTTTTTCGCCAAACGAGAGGAAGTCGCTGCTACGGTCTTCGGGGAACCGGAGGTAGAAGTCATTCTCTTCAGGGCGCTTGAAGGAGCGCGTAACGACGCCGGAAACAAAAGTTTTCTGCTCCTCGATCCCGTAGCCATCCAGTTCCTTACGGGTTTCTTTCTCGCGATCAAACTGGAAAGAAAGCTCTTCAGGTTTCGGAAAATCCACCGCTGCCAGACGGTCAGACTTAAAGTACTTGATCTGATCTGCGGTCCAGCGGCCGTTTGTCGAATAGAGCCGCTTCATTTCATCCGCGGTCAGCGGAACCACATTGCCGGAAACCGGACCAGGAATAATGTCCGCGGTGTCATCGTTCTCGTGCAGCCACTGGGCAAGTTCGTCCAGTTTGTACTCTTCGTTGTTATAAGCGATCGGATGGTCGGAATACTTGCACTTTTCAGCTTCAAGCGCTTCATAGAGCGCGCGGCGTGACTGACGGAGCTTATTAAGAATCTCCACCCGGTCTTCTTCAGCTTCGGTGATGCGCCTCTTGAGCGTGGACTCCTTCAGCTCGGTCAGTTTGGTGACAAGCGATGTCGAGGTCTTCTCCAGATCGCGCTTATCCTCAATCATCGTGATGCAGAGCGGCTGAAGGGACGCCGGCATTTTTTCTTTCAGCACAGTCAGGGCGTGGGATGAGGCGCTGGTCACGAGAACGCGTTTACCCTCGGCGAGGAAGTTGCTGAGGAGATTCACAATGGTGTGCGTTTTACCAGTGCCGGGAGGCCCCTGGACCACAACCGCAGAGTCCTGGCGGATCTCGCGCGCGATCTCAAGCTGCTCGAAGTTCGCGGGCTTCACAAGCAGAATCCGCTGGTCTTCGCCCGCGGTCTCCGCAAGCTTCCGATCCAGCGCTTCGTCCGGCGGGAGACTCTCTTCCGCGCGTTCCTTTTTCTCCACACCGCAGATAATGTCGCGGACGTGGGTCGGAGGCTCGCCGCGGCCTTCCTTCAAAGAGTCGATATAGTCATCAATCTCCTCGCGGAGGTCGGTGTTCTTATCCCGGACGATGAGATAGGCTTTCTTATAGACACAGAATTCCGTGTCTTCATCAAGGGGGAGACTATTCGGGTCATCCGCCCAGCGGCACTGGACACCCAGGTGAGCGGGAAGCGCCTTGAACTGCTCATCAACGCCAACCGAGACGGTGTCGAGCGGATTGACATCGTCACCCACAAAGTTCTTTCGGAATTCCTGAAGTGCCCGGGGTGAGAGATCGGATTCCGCTTTCAGAATAGGAAGACTCTCAAAAACTGCCGGAGATTCATCATCCAGCGTGAAGGTAATCACCGGATTATTCCGGACACTCACCTCCATCGACATGGAAAGCCGGCGGGTGAGGAGCGGATAGCAGATTTTGGTTTTTGAATCGGTGTCCGGGGAGTTTTCAAAAATCATGGTGCCAAGCACCAGTTCCTTCTGATAGCCGGATCCTTCGACCGCGGAATAAATCGCCTGAGCAGTATGGAAATACTTCTGAATTTCCTTCACACGCTGGACTTCTTCCCGCCAGGCCGCAACCGCTTTCAGCCAGGCGTCATACGTGGCCTGACGTTTTGGATCGTCGCCCCACTCGAGAACCTCTGACGTGCCATCGTCATTTTGTACTTCAAGCGACTTTCGGTTTTCTCCGGCCGAGGTAACCCAGTCTTTGATAGTCTCAGGAACCGCCGGTTTCCTCGGACGCGTACGGTATTCAACGCTCAGAATGACATCGTCATCGGGATTTTTGAGATCCCAGACGGTCATGGTTTTATCGATCGGCCGGAAGTCTTCGAATTTTTTGCAGTTCTCGGAGTCGCCCTTGATATTGAGGTTCTTCTTCGCCAGCAGTGACTGCAGATTTTTAAGGTAATTCAGTACCGCGATAATCTGCTCGTTCTGCTCTTTATTCTGTATTGTCATGATTGCCGGAACCGCTTAACGAAAAACCTTACTGAGATTCGCGAAATTATCGCAGAAAAGAGTGTCCCTGTCCTCAGAAGATTTCAGCGTCGGTTCCTGTCCGGGCGGGCTTTCAGAGGAGGTTATAGGGGATAAATCTCGACAGTAAAAAAATCCCCTTATAAATCAATACAGGATGACTCCCCTGTCTCACTGCCTGTAGAACCAAATGACAGCAAACTGCTGTTGTCCAAAACCGAGGGGAAGTATTGGGATGATAACTGGTCCCCTCCTCAAAGCGAAATAAATGTGATCCCGGGCAGCAACAGGGATAAAGGGCCGGGAATCCCGAAAAGAAAAGCCTCCCGATTGCTCTGAAGGATTTCAGTCTCGCCAGCTCTGCTCCATGCCCCGTAAGGGACCAGTAAGTCCACTTATTAGTGCACTTACCGTTTTTTGGTACAGTTCGACGGCTTTTGGTACAGTTCATGACCGCTAAACCGCCTCTCAGCAGATCAACTATACAAATTTGTATAGTTCTAAGTATACTTACCGCTTTTTTTGGTATAGTTCGCCGCCTTTTGGTACAGTTCGGTACAGTTCCGCGGCCTTCCATCAACCCTGATTAAAAAATAATTATTCGCTTAATCAGTCGGTTAAAATTATTAATCTGTTTTTTGGGGAATTTATTACCTTATCGTTTAACTATACCAATAACTATACTTACTTGTATACTTACTGTATTTTTTGGTATAGTTCGCCGCCTTTTGGTACAGTTCAGTACAGTTCAACGGCTCTCCGATCGGCCTCATTACCCGGCAATTCGCCAAAAACCTCTTAAAACACTCCTGTTCCGATCCTCTTTCTGAATGAAAATCCCTGAAGGCTGGATTCTCACTTTTTAATAGTCCTCAATCTATTTACCAATTCTCACCAGTACACTATATTGGTCAGACTCAGGTTTCTTACGGCTTTTCAGCGATCTATTTCAAATAAGGAGAGGTTGTCATGCGAACGCTTTTGGTGCTTGGATTGGCCGCCGCGACACTGTCATTAACAGGCTGCGGGGGAACATTCCCCATTCAGCAGCTTCCCCAGCATGAAGTCACTCAGAGTCAGTCCGCGATTCACGACGCGGTGATTAAAGCCGCGAACGAACGCAAGTTCATGGTGGAGAAGGACACACCGAGCTCTGTCGCCTTCGTCTACCCCCCGGTCAATCACGGCAAATACATTCAGTTCCACGCCCGCTATCGGGTGGATATCGGACCTCACTCGTACGAAGTCAAATATATCGACAGCATGGGGCTTGACGTCAGCAAATGCACCCAGCCCGCGTTTGAAGACAAGCTTTGCGGTCATCGCAAGGTCAATCAGTGGCAGTTAATGCTCGATCAGGCGATCGAAAATCACCTTGCCTACAAGGAACCTGCGAAGAAGTAATCCCCTTTCTTCCTGATTCAAAGTGCCGCCCAAGAAACTCAGTTTCGGGGTGGCATTTTTGATTTCGGCATTCAAAAAAAATCCAGATGCCCATAGGACACCTGGATTCGTTTTCGATAGTTTTCGGAAACGTGGAAGCGTTTATTCTGTCGCGAGCGGGTGCTTCGGATCCGCGATCCACTCAGACCAGCTGCCGATATAAACGCCGGCGGGCTGGATCCCGACATCTTCCATCGCGAGGTGGTTGCAGCAGGCGGTGACACCGGAACCGCAGTAATTGATGATGGGCTTTCCGGCAGCCGCGTCGAGCACGGCTTTGAACCCGTCCTTCAGTTCACCTTTTCTCAGGAAATATCCATCCGGGCCGATATTCGCGGCTGACGGGTGATTGAATGCTCCGGGGATATGACCGCCCTTCGGATCCATCGTTTCGTTCTTCCCGTGGAAGCGGTCGTTGGAACGTGCGTCGACGAGGAGATATTCCCCGGTTTCGAGGTTCTTCTCGATCTCTTCCTTCGTGAAGACACGCTCCAGCGGATCACCAACCTCAAAGTCGCCCTTTTCAGGGGTCGGAATCTCTTTTGTTAGGGAAGCCCCCGTTCCGCCCCAGGCTTTGAACCCGCCATTCAGTACACGGATATCACCGTGGCCGGCCGCGCGGAACGTGAACCAGAGGCGGGACGCGAAATTCGCTTCGCCCCCGTCATAGAGAATCACGAAGGTGTCCTTCCGGACCCCGAAATTCCGCATCTTTTCCGCGAACGTTTCGAGATCCGGGAACGGGTGACGGCCGTTTGTGCCGGTCTTCACACCCGCGACATCCGTCTCCATATCCGCGAACACCGCGCCCGGGATGTGAGATTCGAGATACGCCTCGCGCCCCTTCTCCGGGTGAACAAGGTTCGATCTCACATCAATGATCACGACGTGGTTCCCGCCGTCCTCAAGCACACCCTTGAGGCACGGCGCGGTGATGAGCGGAAAAGCCGACTGTTTCATGACGCGTCCTTTATTCAGAAAAGCTTGAACTTATCTTACCTTTTCCTTTGATTCTGCAGGAGAAAATAATTTTCATTCTGAATAAAAACTGAAGCGCGTCAGAGGTTTAGCGGTTACCGCCCAAACGCTTTAAACCGTATAGCGGATCCAGACCGACTGATCGGCGACCTTCTCCACGCTCTGCAGCGTGAGCTTATAAGGCACGGTGTGGGATTCCGAAATCCCTTCAAAGGCGGTCGGCTGGCTTGAGCGTCCGTCAATACCGGCCCCGTAAACCATGCTCACTTCATTAATCAGACCGGCTTCAAGGAACGAGCCATTGATATGG
>OBAA01001240.1_pt1 | contig 14623 bp, 10 predicted proteins | sample 1475961 | NCBI WGS metagenome assembly OBAA01 (sample SAMEA2579960, study PRJEB22360) | human gut metagenome | biome: human gut; feature: human-associated habitat; material: faeces | place: Denmark | collected 2008/2010 | reverse complement strand
TAAGCTCTGTAGGCAGGGGACTTTCAACGGAATGGGCGGCAGCTATTGCGCGAACCTGGCCGCGGCAGCCCCTCCCCTCGTCAACATCGCAGCCGGCAACCTGATGTCCGGCATCTTCTACAAAGACGGCCTGTGGACGGGCGTAGTAGAATTCGGACAGCCCTACAACTGGACGGCGCGCCCTTCGGGCATGAAGGTGAAATACCACGCGACACTGGGCACGATCGACGCAAGCAAACATTCCGGGGCCCCGGTCGGCATAGGCGACCCGGACAAAGCCCGCATTTTCGTCGCCATCATCGACTGGAACGCCCGGCACCGGGTCGCTTCGGGCACCAAAGACCCCACGGGCATTTGGGATCCGGCGGAAACCACCCAGACCGCAGAAGGGAAACTCATCGCCTACGGGTCGCTGTTCGTCGACAAGTCGACCGAAGGCGAGCAAATGGTAGAGGCCACCCTGCCGCTCAACTTCTACGACCCGGCTGCGGGACGCCCCACCGGCAAGTACAGCATCATCATCTCCTGCTCCACGAGTGCCTACGGCGATTACATGGTGGGCTGCACGACGAATGTAATGTACGTCGACGATTTCCAGTGGGTCTATTGACCCGGCGCCGGACAAGTCCGCCGGCAACTCAGAAGATATAAAGAGAAAAGGCTGAACCCCTGGGTTCAGCCTTTTTGCTGTAGATTCAGACTTTTCAATTCCTGCCGGAGTTATCTCCGAGCAATCCGGCAGTATTTGTCATAGCGTCCTATCACGTCGTTCACGTAGGCCAGCGTCTGCCGGCTGCCGGTGAAACGTCCGCACTTGACCGCCTCGCTCTCGTAATACTCGGGCTGCGCCTTGAGTTGCAGGTAGCGGGCCACGACCTCCCACGAATTGGGATCCTCGCCGTTGAGCCGTGCCAGGCGCCTCGCATCGTTCACATGGCCGATCCCGCTGTTGTACGAGGCCAGGATGATGCTCATCCGATCCTTCTCGGGAGTCCCCTCGGGGAAACGGAGCGTGTTCATAATCTTCGACATCAGCTTGTTGGCCAACCATATGTTGGTCTCGGGATTGGAGACCTGCTCGGTCGGGACGTCGAACTGGCGTGCCACCGAGGGCATGATCTGCATCAGCCCGCGGGCCCCGCTGCGCGAGGTGATGTCGGGCGTGAACCGCGATTCATGGTAGGCGATGGCGCTCATCAGGCGCCAGTCGTGGCCCTCTTTTTCGCTGATGTTGCGAATGACATTGTCATAAGCCGAGATCACATAGTCGCCCTCACCGAGCAGCGAATTGCCGAAATCGGCCGCATCGTCGTTCAGCAGCATGTCGTCCGTCACGGGTGTGCTGAACTGGGCGTTAAAGCCGTAAAAAGTCGTCAGGATTGTTAAGAACGCAAAAGTTAAAACTGTCTTTTTTAACATAAAATGTTGTTTTGCGGGCAGTTCATACCGCGCAGAACAATACGCTAATCATAGAAACCCCATGAGATACCGATTTTAAACATGCCCGGATTGAGCGGGTAACCCGCCGCGGAGAAATACTCCCCGTTTCCGAACAGTCCCTTGTTCACATGCTGATATTTGAGGAATATCCGCATTCTCTTCCACTTTCCCATGACGAAGGCGTCCATGTAGGGGTAATTGCCTACTTCGACGTCCCGTTGGTTGTAATAGGCCGACAGCGCAGGGTTGTAACTGGGCGCATAATAACGCGTGTTATAGCGTCCGTCCAAACCGATCTGAAGGCGTAATACGTTGCGCACGACCCAGAACTCGTAATAATACGAAAGGAACGCGCTCAAAAGCGGAACGGGTGCAACTTCTTGATTCGTACTCCACTGCAACAATACCCTGTTGTCCAAATGAAGTCCGCCTAAGCGGAAATCTTTGCGAGCGTACACACTCGTGAGGCTTACGTTGTCACTGCTTTGGGCGATCTGGCTCTCCTTGTCGTAAAAGATCTTGTTGCCGACCACACCTTGCCATGCCCCCGCTTCAAACGCATAATCGGGGACTGAAAACTTCACCTCGAACCGAGTTTCATTCTCCTTATTCAAAGGAGTGGACCACACGTAGTGGTTCGAGAACAGATTCTCCTGCCAGTAGTTGGGCGAACGCCGATCCATCGTGAACCGGCCTTCGAGAATCAGGGGGTGTCCGCGGAGATATCCCGTCAGCGCCAGGTGGGCGCCGATGGTGAGGTCTCCGCCTCTGTATCCCGACGGGTAGAACTTGAGGTTCGCGTCCCAGTCGACATATTTCTTTATCTTTCCTCCGACGGAACCGTATGCGAAATAGCTGGTCTTGTTGACCTTCGTATACTTTCCCGTCTGGTAATCCCTCATTTCGAATTGCGAGTAGGTATGCATGTCGATACCGATGCCTGCATCAATCGTGCCTACCACGCCGTTACGATCCCAAGGCTGTGCCTGCACGAAGAAGCGGTTCGAAATCACACGCTCGTAGATCGAGTCGCGCGTCTGGTCGGGGTTGATATACCAGTTCTGGTAGTAGTCCAGCGTATCGGGCACGAAATTGCCCTGTTCGTCCCGGTGCGCCCTTTCGTCGATATACCGCGCATATTTGTCCGAATAGACCTTGCTCCACGAACTGTACTGGAACGAATGGCCGATATAGACCGCCGACAGGTCGGCGAGCGAAAAGTCGTTCTCCGTCACGCGTTGCAACGGCAGGGCGTAGGACTGCGTGATGAAAAAGGCGTTGTTGCGGTAAGTGTTCTGCGCCTCGGCATCCGACAGCTTCATCGGCACGCCCGAAGGCATCTGGAACGTCGTATCTGCGATAGCCCATGTCCCGACCACGCCGCCGTTCTCCTGCTGTTCGATGTGGTTGTTGTAATAGGCCGCATGCACCGAATAGCGCTTGCCCGTATGGCTGAAGGCGACCGACAGGTTGTGGTTCTTCGTCCGTGACCAGACATATTGTCCGCGCGTTCCCCGTGCCTTGTAGTCGACGTTGAACCCGGTCGTGGGCGAAATATTCTGCGCGTGCATGATATTGAAGTTCTCCTCCCGGAAACGCTTCTGCCCCGACTCGAGGTACGTCATGCGGATGATGGGCTTCTTCGTATTGTAGAACGGAACGTTCTCCATGTCGTACGTATACGCATAGTAGGGGCTCGCAAAACTGAAATCAAAGAACTGCGGCCGCCGGAAATAGTTCATCGGCAGCGATGTCTGCCCGAGGGCGCCCTGCGCGATGTCGCCCACCTCTTCGCGGAAGAAGGGGTAGTCGATCCGCCAGTCGGTGAGCGTCGTGTCGAGCGGGCTTATCTCCACGCGGTTGTAGTCGCGCTTGACGCTCCAGCGAAAATTGTTCAGGGCGCGGATCGAATCGCTGAAAAAATACGATTCGAGCGGCTTGCGGATCCGGCGTTCCTTCTTGGTCGTATCCTGCGGCTGGCCGTCCTGGCCCTCCTCTCCCTCCTCGCCGGTCTGCTCGTAAGGGTTTGTACCGTAAAGGTTCCCCGTCTCCCCGCGCTGCTGGGCACGCTGCAGCGTCCTGGCGTTGAAACCCTGCGAACGTACGATGCCGGGCGCTGTAAGGAACAGACCGAGCAAAGCTGCCAGCAATATTCTATTCGTCAACCTCGACATGGAACGTAAATCCGGGGCAAATATAATTAAAAAATTTTAAATATACAACTATTTCTCAGGGCAAGCCGCTGAGCCAGGCTTCTTTAGCGACATGCCCCATCCCACGGCCGATATGGCGATGTAGAGCAGAATGACAATGGGGACAGCCGGGATACCCAAGGCGACCAACAGAACAACAGCCAGGGCAATAAAGATATAACGGATCTCGTTGCCTTTAAAAGCAAAACTCTGAAACTTGAAGGCGAACATCCGCACGGGCGAAATAAGCAGCCACGACATGGCCGGCACCATCAGCAGCACCCAGCCCCCTTGGTTGAAACCCGTCTTGGCGTCCATCCAGCCCAGCGCAACGAAAAACAGCGCATTGGCAGGGGTCGGAAGGCCGCAGAACTCGGTATGCTGCGTCTCGTCGATATTGAATTTCGCCAGCCGCAGCGCCGAAAAGGCCGCCACGAGGAAACAGAAGGCGCTGCCGCCGTAGCGCAGCCATGCCTCGGCATCCGCAGGCAGGGAATTGTTCCACAGGACGAAAAGCACGGCCGACGGGGCGAAGCCGAACGAGACCATGTCGGACAACGAGTCCAGTTGTACGCCGATGGCGGAAGGGCATTTGAGCAGCCGGGCCACGAAACCGTCGGAATAGTCGAAAACACCGGCGGCGATCGTGAGCCAGAAAGCCAGCGCCAGATCGCCGTAAACCAATGCTGAAACCACCGCGAACGAGCCGCAAAGCAGGCTCGCAAGGGTCAGCAGGTTGGGTATGGTGAACAGTCTTATCTTCATCGGGAGTACAAAAATATTATTCCTGCAATAGGCGGCAAAGTTACAAAATATTTTTATCTTTGTCTCACTTAATTCCATATTATAACTTATGGCAAGCAATAAATATTGTGTCATCATGGCCGGCGGCATCGGATCGCGTTTCTGGCCCAAGAGCCGGCAGTCGATGCCAAAACAGTTCCTCGACATCCTCGGAACCGGGAAATCGTTTATCCGCCACACCTACGAGCGCTTTGCAAAAATCGTCCCCGCCGGGAATTTCCTCGTCGTGACGAACCACAAATACAAGGATCTGGTATTGCAGCACATCCCCGAAATCGGGGAGAAACAGGTGCTCTGCGAGCCGATCGGCCGCAATACGGCCCCCTGCATCGCCTATGCGGCCTATACGCTGCTCAGGGAGAACCCCGACGCCGAAATGATCGTCACGCCGTCGGATCACCTGATCCTCAACGAGGACGATTTCCGCACGATCATCGGCGAGTGCCTCGAATTCGCCGACCGGCACGACGCACTGCTGACCGTGGGCATCAAACCCACACGCCCCGATACGGGTTACGGCTACATCCAGGTTTCGGACGACCACACCATCAGCAAAGTCAAGTGCTTCACCGAAAAGCCCGACCTCGAGCTGGCGCAGACCTTCCTCCAGACCGGCGAGTTCTACTGGAATTCGGGGATCTTCATCTGGAAGGTGCAGGCCATCGTCGAGGCCTTCCGCAAATACCTGCCCGAGCACCATGCCATGTTCAGCGGTGTGATGAAGGCGCTGGGCACCGATGCCGAGAAGGCCACCGTGGAGATCGTCTTCTCGGAGTGCCGCGCCATCTCGATCGACTACGGCATCATGGAAAAGGCCGACAACGTCTATGTCCGCTGCGGCGACTTCGGGTGGAGCGACGTCGGCACATGGGGCTCGGTCTACCAGCACGCCCGCAAAGACCGCTACGCCAACGCCGTCCCCGAAGAGGGGTGCTACGTCTACGACACGCGCAGCAGCATCGTCTCGCTGCCCAAGGGCAAGGTAGCGGTCATCAGCGGCCTGAAGGAATACATCGTCGTGGACACCGACGACGTGCTGATGATATGCCCCCGCGCCGAAGAACAGAACATCAAGAAATTCATCGACGAAGTAAAGTTCCATAACGGGGACAAACATATCTGACACCTATGACACCTATGAAACGCATGCCGTTCCATACCACAGCCTTGCTGCGACGATTCGCTGCGGGCTGTTTTTTAGTGGCGGGGATGCTTTCGTGCTCCGCGCCGCAGGCCACCTTCACCAACCCGCTGCGCGACGGCGCCGACCCGTGGATCACCAAATACGACGGACGCTATTACACCTGCTTCAAATCGGGACGCGGCATCGCCGTGACCGAATCGGACGACATGACGCGTTTCGAACGCGAGCGCGTCGTCTGGCAGCCTGCCGACAGCGGGGCGTGGAACAGCTTCAACATCTGGGCGCCCGAGCTACACCGCCTCCGCGGCAAATGGTACATCTACTACGCCGCGGCACCCGTCCCCGGCAGTCCCTTCACAGGACAGCGCACCGGCGTGCTGGAGTGCGACACGCCGCTGGGCGACTACCGCGACTGCGGCATGCTCTATACGGGCGACAACCCCGACGGCAAGACGGACAACATCTGGGCCATCGACATGACGATCTTCGAACACCGGGGAGAGCTCTATGCCGTATGGTCCGGCTGGGAGCGCCAGCGCGATACCGACGCCACCGACCAGCTGCTCTACATCGCCCGCATGGAATCGCCGACCCGGATCGGGCCGCGCATCCTGCTCTCGCGACCCGACCAGCCGTGGGAACAGGGCGACCACATCTCCCTGCAGGAAGGCCCGTCGGCATTGCGGCACGGCGACGACCTCTTCATCGTCTACTCCACGCGCGGCTCGTGGTCGCGCCACTACAAGCTCGGGCAGCTGCGCCTGCGCACCCCCGACAGCGACCCGCTGAATCCCGCATCATGGATCAAGAGCGGCCCCGTCTTCACCGGCAACGACCGCATACACGGCGTCGGCCACGCCAGTTTCACCACCTCGCCTGACGGGAACGAATACTGGATCTATTACCACTCGAAAAAAGATACGGTACACAACTGGGGGCGCGACGTACGCCTGCAACGCTTCGACTTCGACGCCGCGGGCAACCCCCGCTTCGGAGAGCCCGCAGAGCCGGGGCCCTACCCCATGCCCTCGGGGACACCCATACACGCGAACTGACATGTCCGAACTATACGATATTTTCCGGGAACACCCGCACATCTCCACCGACACGCGCGACATCGGGGCTGATTCCATCTTTTTCGCCCTGCGCGGCACGACGTTCGACGGCAACCGCTTCGCGGCGGAGGCGCTGGACAAAGGCGCGGCCTATGCCGTCGTGGACGACCCGGCAGCCGTCACCGACGAGCGTATGGTGCTGGTCGGCGACACGCTCGGGGCGTTGCAGGAGCTGGCACGCGAACACCGCCGCCGGCTGGCGATCCCGATACTCGCCATATCGGGCAGCAACGGCAAGACCACGACCAAGGAACTGGTGAGCCGCGTGCTGGCCGAACGCTTCGAGGTCTACGCCACGCGCGGCAACCTCAACAACCACATCGGCGTGCCGCTCACGCTGCTCGCCATGACCCGCGACACGCAGTTCGGCGTGGTCGAAATGGGAGCCAGCGCCTGCGGCGAGATCGCCCTGCTGGCCTCGATCGCCGAGCCCAACTACGGCATCCTGACCAACATCGGCCGTGCACACCTCGAAGGCTTCGGCGGCCCGGAGGGGGTGCGCCGCGGCAAGGGCGAACTGTTCGACTACCTGGCCGCGAACGGCGGCCGCGCCTTCGTGCCCCGCGAGGACGAGACGCTGACGAACATGGCCGCCGAACGCGACGGGCTGGCCGTGGAATATTACAGCGTCACACTGGCCGACGGCCTCGAAAACCATCTCGAAGGGCATTACAACCGGTTCAACATCGCCGCAGCCGTGGCCGTCGGACGTTATTTCGACGTCGCCGACGAGCGTATCCGCCATGCTGTCGGCAGCTATGTCCCCGACAACAACCGCTCGCAGCGCACCGAGACGGGGCGCAACACGCTCATCGTGGACTGTTACAACGCCAACCCCTCGAGTATGCGGGCATCGGTCGCGAATTTCCTCGCCGAGCCGCCCGGCATGCGCACCCGCCGCCTGCTGATCCTGGGCGACATGCTCGAACTGGGCGCCTGGTCGGCGGAGGAACACGCCGCTGTCATCCGCCTCGCAGCACAGGCTCCGCAGACGGAGGTGATGCTCGTCGGACAGGAATTCGCCAAGGCCCGTGCCGACATGGAGCCGCAACCCGCCCGGATCACGCTCTTCGCCGATCGGGAACACCTCATCGCGGCGCTCCGCACACACCCCGTGGACAACGCGCTGGTGCTGATCAAGGGTTCGCGCGGCATCGGACTGGAAAAAGCGGTCGGGGAGCTGTAGCCCCGCCGCCACGACCCGCCGGGCACCAACCCGGTACAGGCACGATACGCAGGAACAAAACGCCGGTAAACGAACCGGAAGGGCACGCCGCACAGGCAAAAAAACACCGACTGAGAACAACCTGAAACCCATAAGCCATGAAACACCTGCTGACAGCCATCCTCCTGCTGGCCTTCGCGCATACCGCCGCCGGCGAAAGGAACGTCTCGCTCGAACGCGATTTCGGAACGCTTTACGGCACGCTGCTCACCCCCGATGCAGGTACGGAAACCGTGGCCGTCATCATCGCCGGTTCGGGGCCCACTCCGCGCAACGGCAATGTAAACAGCTATCTCTACCTGGCGCAGGCGCTCGAAAAGGCAGGCATCGCCTCGCTGCGCTACGACAAACGCGGCATCGGTGCGAGCCGGTTCACGGAACCGGAAAAAATGGCCGACGCCGTACTGGGGGATTTCATCGGCGACGCCGCGGCATGGGCCGACTACCTCGCCGGCGAAGGTTTCCGCCGCGTCGTACTGATCGGCCACAGCGCAGGGGCGCTGATCGCCTTCTGCGCGGCGCAGCAAACCCCGAAAGTCGCCGCCGTCTTTTCGCTGGCCGGCGCCGGCTACCCGCTCGACGAGATACTCCAGTTGCAATTGGCCTCACAACTCCTGCCCGACAACATGGATCTGCTCTTGCAGGCCAACGCGATCACCGCCGCCCTCAAACGGGGCGAACGGGTCGAATCCTGCCCGCCGCAGCTCGAAGCGCTGTTCCACCCTTCGGTACAGACATTCTGGATCTCCAGCCTGCGCTACGACCCGCGCGAGGAGATCCGCAAGGTGCGGGTTCCGATACTCGTCGTGGGCGGGGACAACGACCTGCAGGTGCCGCCCGACAATGCCGAGGCGCTGGCAAAGGCACAGCCCCGGGCCCGGAAGGCAATCATCGCAGGGATGACCCACCCGCTCAAAAAATGCACGGGACGCATGCGCATCGACCAGACGGGAGCCTACGGCGACAGCACGCTACCGATCGACCCCGACCTCGTGGCCGTCGTTACGCAATTCATCCGGGGGCTCTGATTTTTCCCTGCCGGAAAGACAAAACCGGATTATTTTTTTAATTTTGTATAAACCGATTCCGAACCAAACGACATACCGAACCATGAAACTCCTGATCAGCATCGAATACCGTACCCGCTGGGGCGAACAGCTCGTCATGCGGATCGGCAAACGGCGCATTGCGCTGCAATACGCCGACGGAGGCGTCTGGACAGGCGCCATCGAACGCTATACCCAGAGTGAAGATACCGAATACCGCTATGAAATCGAACGCGACGGCGCGTGCATCCGCAGCGAATGGAGGCCGCACACGCTGCGGCTCCCCGCCCGGGAGGGGGTGCGCACGCTGCGCATCCGCGACCGCTGGCAGGAGATGCCCTCCGACACGCCGTTCTACTCCTCGGCATTCACCCGGGGCATCTTCGGCCGCGGGAAAACCGGCAGTCCGAAGAAGGCTACAGGCAACATCACGCTGCGCGTCGTGCTGCCCACCCTGCGGCCGGACGAAACGCTCGCCGTCGCCGGCAGCGGCCGTGAGCTGGGCGACTGGAAACGGATCGTCCCGATGGACGACAGCCGCTTCCCGGAATGGGAACTCACGCTGCATACCGCGCACCGGTTCGAATACAAATTCCTGATCGCCGACCGCAAGACCCTCACCCCCATCCTGTGGGAGGAGGGTGCCAACCGCACCTGGGGCGAGCTGCCCGGCGCCGGCGAACACGCCCTCGACGCCGCGGCATCCCCGCGTTTCCCCGAGCGCAGGTGGCGGGGCGCCGGGACGGCGATCCCGGTCTTCTCGCTCCGTACGGAAGAGGATTTCGGCGTCGGCGAGTTCTACGACCTGAAACGGCTCATCGACTGGGCGGCCGCCACCGGGCAGCGCGTCATCCAGGTACTGCCAATCAACGACACCACCATGACCGGCACATGGGAAGACTCCTACCCCTACAACGCCAATTCGACCTTCGCCCTGCACCCGCAGTTCATCCGGCTGCCCGCCGCGGGCGTCGTGGAGGACGACGAGTACCGCACCCTGCGCAGCGAACTGAACGCCCTCCCCGAAATAGACTACGAACGGGTCAACCGGCACAAACTGCGGCTGCTCCGCCGGGCGTTCGAACGCCACGGCGCCCGCACCGCGGCACGCCGCGACTACAAGGCCTTCATCGCCGCCAACAGACACTGGCTCATCCCCTATGCCGCCTTCTGCACGCTGCGCGACGAAACGGGCACGCCCGACTTCACCCGCTGGGGCGGTTTCGCCCGCTATGACCGCAAAGCCGTCGACGCCTATTGCCGCAGCCACAGCCGCGACATCGCATTCCACTGCTATGTCCAATACCACCTGCATACGCAACTGTCCGAGGTCTGCGCCTACGCCCACGACCACGGCATCGTCCTCAAGGGCGACCTGCCCATCGGCATCAGCCGCACGAGCGTCGACGCATGGCTCTACCCGCACCTGTTCCACATGGACTCACAGGCCGGGGCTCCGCCCGACGCATTCTCGGCCGTCGGGCAGAACTGGGGACTCCCGACTTACAACTGGGAACGTATGGCACGCGACGGCTACGCCTGGTGGCGGGCACGCATGGCCAAGATGGCCGAATACTTCGACGCCTTCCGCATCGACCACATCCTCGGGTTCTTCCGCATCTGGGAGATTCCCACGCATGCCGTACACGGGTTGCTGGGCTATTTCAACCCCGCCCTGCCCTATTCCGCAGATGAACTGCGCGGCATGGGCTTCGACACGCAGGGCGGACGCTACACCACCCCGGTGCCCGACGAACACATGCTCGGGGAACTGTTCGGCGACCTGGCCGGCGAAGTCCGCGCCACCTGCATGAAGGAGGGGCGGTTACTGCCCGCCTATGCCACCCAGCGCAAGGTCGCAGCCCGCTTCCCGGGCGACGACGAACGCCAGACCCGGCTGCGGGAAGGGCTTATGGCATTGCTCGACGACGTGCTCTTCATCGAAGACCCGCGCCGCAAGGGCTATTTCCACCCCCGCATCGCCCCCCACTCGACGCACGCCTACCGCCGGCTCGACGGAGAGCGCCGTGCAGCTTTCGACCGGCTCTATACCAACTTCTTCTACCACCGGCACAACCGCTTCTGGCAGGAATCCGCCCTGCGCAAGCTCCCGGTGCTCCTCTCGGCGACCGAGATGCTGACCTGCGGCGAAGACCTGGGTATGATCCCCGACAGCGTCCCCGAAACGATGCACGAACTGCAAATCCTCTCGCTCGAAATCCAGCGCATGCCCAAGACGCCGGGGGAACTCTTCGCCGACCCGGCGCACTACCCCTATTTCTCGGTCTGCACCACTTCGACGCACGACATGAACCCGCTGCGGGCATGGTGGGAGGAAGACCGCGAACTCACGGCGCGCTTCTACCACGAAGCACTCGGCATCGGGGGCGACGTTCCCTATTTCTGCGAGCCGTGGATATGCCGGCGCATCCTCGACATGCACCTCAATTCCCCGGCGATGCTCACCATCCTGCCGTTACAGGACTGGCTTTCGACCGACGGGGAGCTGCGCTACCCCGACCCGGCCAAGGAACGCATCAACGTCCCGTCCATCCCCCGCTACCACTGGCGCTACCGGATGCACCTCCCGCTCGAGGAGTTGCTCCGCAAGGAGACCTTCAACGAATCGCTGCACGACATGATCGCCTGCAGCGGGCGCCGCTGACAGGCGTACTGCGGCACCGCCGCTCCCGGCTACAAAAAAGGGGTACCCCGGATTCTCGGGGTACCCCTTTTTATCATGCAGCCGCGACGAAGGCTCAGCCATTCCCCTCCAACCACTTTAGGAAGTCGTCGACCCGCGACCTGCTCACCACCATCTCGAACTCCGGACGCGGTCGTGCCGTGATTTTCAGCCGGTTGCCCAGGTATTTCACGATACTGACGATCGCCGGCATGGCGATCATGCAGCCGCGCGATATGCGGAAAAACCGCCCGGGATCCAGTTCGTCCGAAAGGACGTCGAGCGACTGATCCACAACATAGCGGTTGTTGTCGCTCGTGACAAGGTAGGTGTTTTTCTCTTCCGAGTAGAAATAGGCGATGTCGGTGGTTTGTACCGGAACGATCCGGTCGTTGAAACGCACGACATAGCGCTGTTTGTATTCGCGCGGGCTGCGGATCGCGTTCAGCAATACGTCGGGGTCGATACCCCCGCTCCGCACCCGGCAGCGCTCCACGGCACGCCGCAGCGCCGCGGGGTCGATCGGTTTGAGCAGGTAGTCGATGCTGTTGACCTCGAACGCCCGCACGGCGTAATTGTCATATGCGGTGGTCATGATGACCCGCGCCGTCACGTCCGCCTGGCGGAATATCTCGAAGCAATCCCCGTCGGAGAGCTCCACGTCCATGAAAATCACATCGGCACTGTTCCCCGGCGTGCGCAGCCAGAGCACCGTCTCCCTGACCGAGCCGGTCGTCCCGACGATCCGTACGTCGGGAAAATGCTGGGTCAGCGCTCGCGCCAGGTTTGCCTGGGCCATCATTTCGTCTTCTACGATCAGTACGTTCATATTACAGCAACGGTAAGGTGACACAATATTCGGTATCGGTACGGCGTATCCCGATCGGGATGCCCGACAGGTCGAGGTATTGCTGGCGGATGTAGTTCAGCCCCACACGGGTCGAGGTAGTGCCGGACACTTTCAGCTGAAGGTTGTTCGACACCGTCACGGCTCCGGCCCCGGCGACGATGCGGATCACCAGCGGCCGGTCGGCCCCCACCGAGTTATGCTTGATGGCGTTTTCGATCAGCAGCTGCACCGAGCAGGGCAGGACATGGCGGTTCATGGCCTCGTCCGGAATGTCGGTCTCCACGCGAAACCCCTCGGGGAAACGCACCTGCAACAGGTCGACGTACATCCCCACGAAAGCCATCTCCTCGCGCAGGCGCACGAGCGTCTCCTCCTCGTTCTGGAGCATGTAACGGTAGATGCCCGCCAGTTTATGGATGTAGGCGCTGGCCTGCTCCGTGCGCTGCTCGCAGACCAGGCAGTCGAGGATATTGAGCGAGTTGAACAGGAAATGGGGGTTGACCTGCTGTTTGAGTTTCATGTAACGGAACTGCGCCTGGTGCGCCTTGCCGCGCTCGGCACGCAGCACGGCACGTGCGACCAGGGCGTAATCAACCATAAATACGACCGAATAGAGGGTCACCTCGACCAGCAGGGTGACGATCCACAGTTGCAGGAACTCCCGTGCGGAGAACGAGCGGTCGAAGGCGAACGGCAGGGGGTAACCCCCAATTAGGGCCTGAGGCTGGCCCATTTCCGTAATGAGCGCCACGCAGGCCGACGTGAGCAGCACGAACAGGAGGAACGCCGCGATTTCGGCGATCAGACCGTGCCGGGTTTCACGCCTGCGCGTATGCCGGACATAGATGATATTGACGCACAGCAGGATAATCAGTGCCGCGGAATTGGAAGCCAGCAAGTCGGCCATGTGGTAGAGGCGGTCTGAGGAAAAGGAGGGCGAGGCGAAAAGCTCGACATAGGCCAGCCTCAGCACGAAAATCACCCCCACGGCCAGCAGCAGCAACCCGATGCGGGGCGTCCAGGCCGAGGAGCGGCTCGCCGTGTCGTCGCCGCGGCGGAACAACTTGGTGAACCACACGATGCTCCAGCCCAGAATCTCGGTGGTTATGAAGGTCGAGACGGCATGCACCACGGGCGGGGCGTGCAATAACAGCTCGATCAGCTGCGCACCGCCCGTACCCAGTAGGTAGCCGATCACGTTGACGACGATCACGCTGGCAGCGGTGAACTCCACGTTCAGGCCGCGTTTGAGGCAGATCAGCACGATCAGCACGATCGTCAGCAGCGTCAGCACCAACTCGTCGTTGATCCCCGCCAGATGGCATGAAAGGGCGACCACGGCATGGAGCACGGCGAACAGGTGGATAATTCCGGACACTTTGAGCGATCGCATATAGGCTGACTGAGGCTGTATTAAGTATATACGGGTTTCGTTTATTTATGAATAAAGGTAGTGTTTTTCCGCGTAAATTCCAAATCGTCCCCCGCGGGCTACCGTTCGTCGTAAAAATCCGCCCGTTCATCCGGCTGAACCTTCCGTTCGTCGCCCTGCGGTTCGCCGTCCGGATTTTTTTATTAAAATTTGTATAACCTGAAAACCAACCGAAAAACCGAAATGACCAAGCCTAAACTCTCATTTTGGCAGATTTGGAACCTCAGCTTCGGCTTCCTCGGCGTGCAGATCGGATATTCGCTCCAGAATTCCAACACGTCGAGCATCTTCGAATCGCTGGGGGCAGACGTCAGCCACCTGAGCTACTTCTGGCTGGCGGCACCGCTGGCCGGCATGATCGTCCAGCCCATCGTGGGGCTTTTTTCCGACGGCACCTGGACGCGCTGGGGCCGCCGCATCCCCTACATCCTGGGCGGGTCGCTGATCTCGGCGCTGGCGCTGGTGCTCATGCCCAACTGCCCCAAACTGCTCGCCTTCGCCCCGCTCGCCATGGGGGCTTTCATCCTGCTGTTCATGGATTTGTCGTTCAACGTCACGATGCAGCCCTTCCGGGCGCTGGTGGCCGACATGCTCGACGATTCGCAGAAGACACAGGGCTACGTGGTACAAACCTTCCTGATAAACCTCGGTGCGGTCGTCGGCGCTATCCTGCCGCTCGTCACACCATCACG
>OBAA01001224.1_pt1 | contig 14836 bp, 13 predicted proteins | sample 1475961 | NCBI WGS metagenome assembly OBAA01 (sample SAMEA2579960, study PRJEB22360) | human gut metagenome | biome: human gut; feature: human-associated habitat; material: faeces | place: Denmark | collected 2008/2010 | reverse complement strand
CCTTATTCTCGAGGGAAGGCGGGGGCGGCGCCGCGCCCCCCCCCCGACGATCCTTGGGAAGCTCTTCAGCTCCCCGCGTCAGCCGGAAGTGAAGGATTACTACGAACCCTTCACGTTTGACTTCGACACCCTGAAGCAGAGCCTCCGCCGCAAGACCGCCCCGACCGCGCGTCCGTACTCGATCGCGACCGGGAAGCGGATGGACAAGGTGGAAGACGGCCCGAACTGGGAAGATAACCTCGCCGGCCCCTTCGCCGCCCGTTCCGCGGACCCGAACCTCAAGGGCACGGACACCGTGGGCTACGAAGAGTTCGAAGCCTCCTTCATGTTCTATCTGCCGCGTCTCTGCGAGCACTGCCTGCATCCGTCCTGCGCGGCGTCCTGCCCGAGCGGCGCGATCTACAAGCGCAGCGAAGACGGCGTGGTCCTGATCGATCAGGATAAGTGCCGCGGCTGGCGTCAGTGCATCTCCGCCTGCCCGTATAAGAAGATCTACTTCAACCCGGCCCGCAACAAGTCCGAGAAGTGCATCTTCTGCTACCCGCGTATCGAGTCCGGCGAACCCACGATCTGCAGCGAATCCTGCGTCGGCCGTGTCCGTTACCTCGGTGTCGTGCTGTTCGACGCTGAGAAGATCGAGGCTTACTCCGCCGCCCCCGAGAACGAGCTTTATGAGCGTCAGCTCGACCTGATTCTCGACCCGTTCGATCCTGAAGTGCAGCGCGCCGCCCTCCGCGACGGTGTTTCCCAGAACTTCATCGACGCGGCCCAGAACTCTCCGACCTATAAGCTCATGAAGGAGTGGAAGATCGCCTTCCCGCTGCATCCGGAATACCGGACGCTCCCGATGGTGTGGTACGTTCCGCCGCTCTCTCCGCTCGGCCACCAGGACGTGCCGGAGCAGTTCTTTGCTGGGATCGATGACATGCGCATTCCGCTTGAGTACCTCGCCCGCCTCCTCACCGCCGGTGATCAGAAGGTTATCCGCGAGGCCCTCGGAAAGCTTGTCGCGCTCCGTATCTACATGCGCGGGAAGACGCTTGGCGACGAGATCTCTCCGGATATCCTCGACAAGGCCGGTGTCACGCCTGAGGAACTCACCGCGATGTATAAGCTCCTCGCGATCGCCGACTACAAGGATCGCTTCGTGATCCCGACGGCTCCCGCGGTCCGTGAGGAAGCGGAACTCTTCGCTCTCCGCACCGGTCTCGGTTTTGAGGGTGAGGATAAGGAAAACGGTCTCTTCGGAGGCCTCTAAAGAGGCGATCGTATGATCAAAACCTACCGAATTCTCTCATCTCTTCTCGATTATCCCGAGCAGGAGCTGTGGGAAAACCTGGGAGAAGTGGAGCCGCTCGTCGCGGCCGAAGGGATCACGGAAACGGGTCCCGAGTCGCCGCTCGGCACCTTCCTCTCCTGGGCCAGGGGTTTTAAGTCGCTTCGCGAATGGCAGGCGGAGTATTCGAGTCTCTTTGACTCAAACTCCGCCGAGAGCCTCTATCTCTTTGACTTCGTCTACGGCACGAACCGTGACCGGGGTCAGGCGATGGTGGACCTTCGCGAGAGCTACGCTGCAAGCGGCATGGACTGCAGCGCCTCTGAGCTTCCGGACTACGTCCCGCTCTTCCTCGAATTCGTGGCGGCTCAGCCGACCGAAGAGGACGCCAAGCGGGTTCTCGCCGAGGCGGTGTTCTTCGCATGATGGAACGCCGCTTCATCGACCGGAAGCACCCTTACGCACCGCTCATCACTATTCTCCGGACGCTTTCCGGTGCGGCACCCCGACTGGTGACCACGGAAAAGATTGCCATCCGAGCAGAGGACAATTGAAATGGAACAGCAAATTTCAGCCACCACCGCGTGGATCTACAGCGTCTTGTTCGCTTACCTGCCGTACGTCGCGTTCGGCATCTTCATCGCGGGTCTCATCTGGCGTATCCGCCACGCGAACCCGACGATCCAGGCGCTTTCAACTCAGTTTCTGTCGAACGACAAGATGATCAAGTGGGGCAGCCCGCTCTTTCACTTTGCCGTGATCGGCGTGTTCTTCGGCCACATCTTCGGCCTGCTCGCTCCTGAGCCCCTGTACATCTGGCTCATGAGCAACGAGACGAAGCGGCTTCTCGCCATCATCATGGGCGGCGCCGCCGGCATCATCGCCCTGATCGGCATCACCCTCATGATGGTCCGCCGCTTCTCGAACGAGCGCGTCTCTGTCCGCAGCAGCTTCGCGGATAAGGCGATCGTTGTCCTGATCTTCGTTCAGATCCTGACGGGGCTGCTTGGCACCTACGTGACGAGCCAGAGCCCGCTTGAAGCCTATATGACGATTGACCACTGGGCTCAGGGTCTCTTCATCTTCAAGCCGGATAGCTGGATCCACCTGCTCGATACCTCGCTGATCCACAAGATCCATATTCTGCTTGGCTTCCTGATTGTGATCGTCTTCCCGTTCACGAAGCTCATGCATATGGTGGCGACCCCGCTGCAGTACCTCTTCCGCCCGAATAAGGTGATCAATAACGGCAGCCTCTAAGCGCTGTCTGATCCCGGCCTGAAGGGGAGGCCGGGGAAGAAGAAAGAAAGCGATCCGTGTAAAAAGCGGGTCGCTTTTTTGCTGCCCTGAGAAAAGCGGAGACGGGGATGGGGAGGCAGGTGAGGGGAGAATCACCAGCCCCGGGAGAGTCTCCGCGAAGATGCGGATCCAGCTTCTGCTCGGGAGTCTGACACTCTGGACTCTATGGAGACGCCCGGCCGCGGGGGATCTCCGCGGTTTTCTAAGCGTCATGGGTACGGTATCCGTTATATCTGGAAAGCGGAAATCTGAGAGGAAGAACCGCCGGACCCCTGCTGATCCCGCGATCAATGCTCTTCAAATCATTGAAATTCTCGTTTTTCTATGAGTTTCTGATAGTTCCTATGAGTTTCTATGAGGATCTATCAGCAGCTATCAGAAAAAGGGGCTTAAAAAGATGATTCCGCCTCTTTGGGTACGGTAAACGTTATAACAGGGAAAAGAGTCAGAAATCCCCTGAAGACGCCCGGAAACCGGGGGTCTTCGTGAATAAGAGGGCGTTTCCCGCTCTCAGCTGCTGCAGGAGAGAGAAAACGGAATCCGACAAATCACGGAAATCCACCGGAAACCGCAAGATATGGGGTTATTTGTGAGATCCATCCCGATATAACGGAAAGCGTACCGATAAAAATCAAGCGGAAACCATCACGTCAGGTACGGTTTTCGCTGCACCAGAGAGACCTCTGGTTTCAGGACTCCCCGTCCTTTCGATCTTTTGAGAAGCTGGTATCGACGGTTTCGGCACTCCGCCAGTCGCTCGGTGTCGCGCCGTACGTTTTTTTGAAGACCCGCCCGAAGTGCGTGAGACTCGCGAAGCCATTGTTTTTCGCGATCTCTTCGATCGTGAACGCTTTGGACGCCGCGTCCCGGAGCTGCGTTGAGGCGCGTTCGAGCCGCAGCGCGAGAAGCCGGTTCATGACAGAACTCCCGGTCTTCCGGAAGAGGTCCGAGAGATAGCGGGAGGAGACTCCGACCTCGCGCGCGATGTCATCCGCCCGAACCTCAGGATCCGCGATGTGCTTATACATCGCGTCGACCGCGCAGGCCCGGAGGAAATCCTGGTGCGTCGCGAAAGATTTGTCGTTCCCTGAGAAGCTTTCTGAGAGCACGGGGCGAAGGGCAGCGGAGAGCGTATCGCAGTAGTCTTCCGCTTCTTCCGGTGTCATGTCCCCGAGGTAATCGTGCACAGCCTGGAGCACCGAGAGGAAACAGCGTTCGCGCGGCGTTTTCCCGAGGATCGGGAGCACCTTGAAGAGCGCCGCCTGAAAGCGGGTCCGCGCGTGGAAGTAGTTGCTCGCGACGAGAAGTGAGATCCCTTTCGTGTCCTTCACCGCGGCGTACGTGATGTCTTCCGTGGGGTCGAAGAGAAGCGCTTCACCCGGCGCGAGTTTCACGGTCCGGACGCCGTTCACTGTAATCGTGAAGGTGCCGGATGTCGGCATCATGAGCTTAATGAGGCTGTGGTAGCGGTTCTTCCGGATGCTGTAGCGAAGCGTCATCGCGTCGGTTTCGAACGCGGCGAGGCGCGCCACTCCGCACCGCACAAGGTGAAGCGAGTACGTGTACGAGCGGACGCCCTTTTTCACGCGGCAGGCGTGCCGGTCGACGTCATAAAACCGCTCATCGAGAAACCCCATGAAGGACGCGAAATTCTCGTCGCTTGTGCGTCTTGGGTCACTCTTCCGGGTCTCTGTGCTGAATTTCGGCGGGCGTCTGCGGTCCTCAGCCATGGCACTCTTCTCCTATCGATAAAAGAGGAACTGATATCGATCTTTTCAGCACTCCATCATAAGCTTCAGGTTTGAGGAACGGAAGCGTTTTTCCTACATTGGTCTCAGGCGGAAGGAGAGACCCCTTCCGCTAAATACCTGAAACCATTTGGAGAGAATAAAAATGACCAATCTTTCCCCGAAATTCAGAATGAGCATTGCCGCTCTTGCCGCTCTCGCTCCTGCCGCCAATTCCGCTTTCGCCCTGGATCCCGCGAAGAACACGAAAGACATGCCGATGCGGAACCAGAAGTTCGCGCTGACGCGTGAAGAGACGCTCGACGTCATCCGCCGCACGGACCACGCTGTGCTGTCGCTCGCTGACGGCACCGGTGAACCCTACGGCGTGCCGATCACCCCGATTCTGCTCGACGGCAAGATCTACTTCCACGGCGCTGGCATGGGCGACGGCCGCCGCAACGCCGACATTCAGCAGAACCCCCGCGGCTCGATCTGCTGGATCGCTCAGGACCGTACGAATCAGCCGAAGCTTTCCGTTGACTTCGTGTCCGCCATTGCTTCCGGCCCGATCCGCATCATCAAGGACAAGGCTGAGAAGACCGCGATCATGCGTAAGATCCTCGAACGCCACACCCCGAGCGTTGACATCAATAAGGAAATGAGCGCCCGCCTCGAGAAGATCGATAAGTACACGAACGTGTTCGAAATGAAGATCGAGCACCTCACCGGCAAGGCGAAGGATCTGGGCTATCTCCGCGTCTTCGGCCACAACCGTCCGGCTCAGAAGTAAGACTCTCTCTTCAGACCGGATCTGATCGCTGACAGCTGAGAACACAATTCCAGAACAGCAGCTGCTCAGGTCTCTCTCCTGGTTCCTCGCGCGGCGCCCTCTTGAGTCTGGTCATTCCAGGCCGCGTGAGGAACCGGATCAGTTTCCGGCTGATTCTCCTCCTCTGAAGGAACGGCTTTCTCTCCCTTTGACCTTCCTTCAGAAACAGAACCTGAAGCGCGCCCGCGAGGCGCGCTTCTTTTTTTCGCGGTGCCGGATCGGCTCTTAATAGATTCTGATAGCAGCTATCAGAAAAACCGTATTTCCTATGAGGAACTATGAACCGAGGCGGGGTCAGCGGAAAGAAGTTCCGCTATTAAGGACCCCGCAGAGATCAGCACCGGTTTCTTTGGCGATGTGATATCCGGGCTATTCGACAATGTCCGTAGAAGCCGCCAGTTTCGTCTCCGTTTCGTATTCGGCAAGGCGTTTTTGAAGCGTCGCGATCGTAGCCTTCAGAGCCTGAGATCCGAGCACCATGTGCAAAAGGGGCTTCTCGGTTTCCGCGGATTCAATGATGCGCGCGGCCATCTTGGCGGGGTCTCCTGGAGCCAGCCCGTTTTTCGGATCCAGCATCTTCAGGAACGCGTGCGTCGCGGAGCCGTCATACTCCGGCATCAGTTTGGCAACGCGGGCCGAACCGTAACGGAATTCCGTGCGCGCTCCGCCCGGTTCGACGATGGTAACGTCAATCCCGAAGGGGGCGACCTCTTGGGCAACGGATTCACAGAAACCTTCAATACCGAACTTGGTGGCGTGGTAGAGAGAATTTCCGGGGTAGGCGACCTGTCCGCCGTAGGACGATATCTGGATGATTCGTCCTCCGCCCTGTTTGCGAAGATGCGGGATCGCGGCGCGGATGAAGGCGATTGAGCCGCGGAGATTGGTGTCGAGGATGCGGTCGATTTCTTCAAGAGACAGTTCTTCAGCCGCCCCAAAGAGGCCGTAGCCGGCGTTGCTCACATAGACATCGATGCGGCCGTGCTTCGCGGCGGCTTCGTTCACTTTTTCAGTCACCTTGACGGCGTCCGTGACATCCAGAATCACACAGTCAAACGTGTCGGGGTACTTTTGAATCAGATCAGCGACCTTCTCCGTGGAGCGGACGGTGCCGATGACACGGTCGCCTGCCGAAAGAAGCTGTTCCGTCATTTCACGGCCAAAGCCGCTCGAAACACCGGTAATCATCCAGGTTTTAGCCATTTTCGCATCCTAATAGCGGCGCGCTGAGCGCCTGTTTTCGATGGGAAGGATTCTAAAAAGCAGGACCGGCAGGAACAATTTTATTTATTATTTTTCGAATAAGTAATTCTTATAGAGCCTGGAGGAACGTTTATGCTGCTGAAGCAGCTCAATTATTTCGCGACAGTGGCTGAACTCGGAAGCTTTACCGAAGCGGCCTACGCGCTCGGTATTTCACAGTCGGCTGTATCGCAGCAGATCAAGGCGCTGGAAGAAGACCTCTCGGTTCAGCTCATCATCCGCAATAACCGAACTTTCACCTTAACCCGCGCGGGAGAGTATCTGGCCGTGCGGGCTCGGCAGCTCATCACAGAAACCGAGGCCCTGAGGCGGGAAACGGTTCGTATCTCCCATAGCAAAAAACGCGTGATCCGTTTGGGATTCCTGCTTTCCTATCGGGGGAGTGAGCTTTATGCAGCGATTACCCGGTACGCGAAAATGAACCCAGGCGTTGAGTTTGATATCGCGAGCGGGAGCCACGAGGAAATCTACGAGATGCTTAAGTCAGGGAAGATCGACTTTGCCTTGAGTGATCAGCGCAGAGCCTTTTCTGACGACTATGAGAACCTTGTGCTTTCTTCCCCCGCGGTGTATATCGAGTGCGCGCCGCAATACAGTCCCGGGGAAGCGTCGAGCTTCCGCGCGGCGACTCTGCCCGATAAACCCTGCATACTCGTTGCCGGTGTCGGTCAGCGCGACTCGGAAAAGAGCTTTTACCGGGAGCTGCTGGGGTTCTCGGGGAGTTTCCTCTTCGCGGATAACGCGGAGGAAGCCCGCCTGATGGCGGCGGCCGGCCAGGGCTTTTTCCCCGCGGAAGGCGAGCCGGAACCCGTAGCGGCGTCGTTTTTGAAACGGATCCCGTTTTTTAAGGACGACAAGCCCGTGAAACGCAATTTCTGTGCGTTTTGGCTGAAGAACAATACGAGTCAGGTCATCACGGACTTTTCCGCCATTTTGGTTGACTTGTTTTCTAAAGACGTAAAGAGCGATTAATAAGATTCGCTTATTCGAATGACTGATTATTGAGATTGGAGCGTACACGGCCGCTTCGTAAGATTCCCCCCTGCATGAATTCATAAGGGGGTGTCATGAGTGCTCTTATCGGTCATATCGCGGCCTTTCTCTCGAATCTCTTTTTCGGACTGAGCATTCCGGTGACGAAGGAACTCCTGAGCTCCTGGCTGGATCCTATCGGATATACGCTCCTCAGAGCTCTGTCGGCCGCGGTGATTTTCTGGACGGCGAGCTTCTTTCTGCCGCGTGAAAAAGTGGCTGGCCGCGATCTTGCCATTATCGCGGCGGGCGCCTTTCTCGGCTTTATCGCGAGCCAGTTCCTCTTTGCCCTGAGCATGGAGGAGACTTCGCCCGTTAACTACGCGATGGTGGTCGCGCTGAGCCCGGTGATCGTGCTTTTGATGTCGGCCGCGCTTCACCGTGAAAAAATCACGCCGCAAAAAGGGCTCGGCGTGACGCTGGGTGTGGCCGGGGCTCTCGTGGTGGTGCTTGGCGCTGGTTTCGGCACGGGCGGGCGAAATAATCTGCTCGGTCTTCTCTATGCCTTTTTAAGCGTGGCGGGGTACGCCGTTTATCTCATGATTTCGGGCGCTGTCGCGCAGAAGTATCGCGCGGCTACCATCATGAAGTGGCTCTTTCTCTTTACGTCGCTCATGCTCCTGCCGTTCGGCTTTAAGGCCATTCCGGAAGAACCGCTGCTGAACGGCGGCTTCTTTACGGAGGGCGCGCTTCTCTTTGCCTACATCGTCATTTTCTCTACCGCGATCGGCTATTTTCTTTTGCCCGTGGCGCTCAGAAAGCTTCAGGCGACGACGGTGAGCGTGTACTACAACCTGCAGCCCATTGTGGCGTCCGTCGCGGCCATCGCGGCGGGACAGGATACGTTCAGCTGGGATAAGCCCCTCGCGGCCGCTCTTGTTATCAGCGGGGCCTGGATTGTGACCCGGGCCAGAAGGTCATCAGTAAGAGTTCAAAAATAACTTGCTTAGAGTCTCAGCAACGGAGGCAGGAAGCTTTTCCTGATGAAACTCCCTGCCCTGAGGATGAATGTCTAGAGCGCAATAGGTTCCTCGGGTTACCTAGAGATAAAAATCCTGAAGGATTTTTATGAAGTCCTTCACAGCTTTCCGCTTTTCGTTCTTATGGGTATAAAGCGAACAGGGAATGGTCTCTGCCGTATCAAAAGGGGTCCAGCAAAACTCTTCGCAGTGATCGTTCAAAAAGTCGGGGGCGATGCAGACACCGCGCCCGGCCGCAACGTTCGTGAGTGTGGTGTCGTGATCGCGGCTATTGAAGTACATCACTTTTCCTTCACTCACAACCCGGTTTTGAATGGCTCGCAGCACAGGCGGTGACCCCCCGCCCACCATCAGTGTGCGCTCCGCGAGATCCGCTGCTGTGACCTTCGCTTTCCTGGACAGGGGGTCATTGCGGTCAGTGATGAGAAAGAAACGGCTGTCAAAAAGAGGGTGACGGCTGATGTCGGGCACCCGTTTCATTTCGAAGTCCATCGCGAAGAGAATGTCCTGTTCCCCTCTGAGGAACGAATCCTTGCATCCATACCAATCAAAAGTGGGGGTAACGGATACCGCCGGATACTGTGAGGAAAATCGGCGGATTGCCTCAGGCAGAAAATAGACGGCCGAACGGATCGGCATCGCGATCCGTATGTCGTCCTTAACGCTTCGGCTGAAATTCTGCCCCTGTTCGATAGCCGAGCGAAGCGACTCGTAAATGCTTTTCAGCTGCCCCGCGAACTGCGAGCCTGCCGGGGTCAATACGGCGCCTTTGCCGGACCGGTCAAAAATATCGAAGCCGATCTCTTTTTCCGCTGACTTGATCTGGTAAGTCATGGTCGGCTGCGAAACACCGAGATTTTCAGCGGCCTTATTGAAATTCTGTGTTTTCGCGAGCTCGAGTATGAATTCAATCTGCTTGGTATTCAAATTCAGTCTCGTCAATCGATTTAAAAATTAAATTAATTATATAAATAATCGATTGGATTTTAATGACTTCGAAATCTAGAATTTTTCTGAATAAAAGCGGCAGATCCGCTTGTTAATCTTAAAGAATCCTATTGCGGGGACGAAAAATGTCACTTGAAATTTTGGAAGCCAAAGAAGCCATTCGCGAAGTCATTGACCGCTTTTCCAATCTGGAATGCGATGTTCACGCTCAGATGCCTTTCTTTACGGAAGACACGCATGTCATGGTCTATATGGGCGGCAATCTCGCTATGGATATCCACGGACGGTAGGAATTGGAAAAGACGTTCAGCGGTTTTACCTCGGGCATCAAGTCTTCCCATCACATGAACGGTCAGCAGGTCATCACCGTAACGGGGGACACCGCCGTAGACGAACACTATTGCCGCGCCGCGCTCGTCACGGAAGAGGATGGCCGCGACATCGTGTCAGACAACTATATCCGGTACCGCGATACGCTCGTCCGTCAGGGTGGAGAGTGGCGGATCGCGGAGCGGATTCAGCATTTCGTTATCACGAAGAAGCAGGCGTTGGCATAAGCCGTTTCAGTCCCCGAGATTCCGTTTCTCCTTCAGCGCATTTCTTTTTTCGGGAGCCACGTCTTTCCAGCATCGCTCCCTGACCAAGTCCCGGCAGGAAAACCTTTTTCGCCGGTATGCCAGAATTGGACGAGAATAGAGCTGTTATGTATTCAGCAGAGTTCACTTAGGAGAAAGCGATGGCGGATTCCCGGATTGAGCGTGACTGTCTTGGTGAAATGGAAATTCCAAATGACCGTTATTACGGCATACAGACCACGCGGATGCTAGGTGTGTCGGGAGCCGCGGGGTTGCCCATCGTTTTCTATCCGGATATCTTCCGCGCGATGGCGCGGATCAAGCGAGCCGCGGCCCGCGCGAACGCTGAGGTCGGGGCGCTCGACCCCGAGATCGCGGACGCGATCGTGAAGGCAGCGGACCGGACGCTCGACGGCTCCTTTGATAAGGAGTTCCCGCTTGATATGTGGCAGGGCGGCGGCTACACCTGCCTCAACATGAATGTGAACGAGGTGATCGGAAATCTCGCGAACGAAATCCTCACCGGTCACAAGGGTCAGGACCGCGTGCACCCGAATACGCATGTGAACATGGGCCAGTCGACAAACGACACGATCCCGTCCGCCACGCACCTCGCGATGATTCCGAGGATTGACGCGCTGAGAAGCGAGCTCTGCGACCTCGAGGCCGCCTTTGAAAAGAAGGCGGAGCAGTTTAAGGAAGTCGTGAAAGTCGGGCGCACCTGCTGGCAGGACGCGCTCCCGCTCACCCTCGGTCAGGAATTCTCGGGCTACGCTTCAGCTCTCCGGCGCCTCATCCGGAAGCTGGAGCACGTCCGCCCCGAGTGCCTTCAGATCGTGATGGGCGGCACCGCGGTCGGAACCGGACTCTCCACCGCGCCGGGGTACCAGGAAGCGTTTTACCGGTTTATTTCGGAGGATTCCGGCGAAGAGATCCAGCCGATGGAGAACCTCTTTGACGGGTTCCAGAACAGCGACACCGCGGTGACGGTGTCGGGTGTCGTGAAAGAAATCGCCTGCACGCTCGCGAAGTTCGCGAAGGACCTCCGGATGATGAGTTCAGGCCCCAGAGCGGGCTTTATGGAGATTGAGCTTCCGGCGCTTTCTCCCGGATCCTCGATCATGCCGGGGAAAATCAACCCGACAGTTCCCGAGATGGTGGTGCAGATCGCGCATCAGGTGATCGGGAACGATGTCGCGATGTCAGTCGCCCTCTATGACGGTGAGCTGGACCTCAATGTCTGGGACGCGACGTTCTATAAGTGCCTCTTTGAGTCCTTCTCGCTTGTGGAGCGGGAGGTGACGATCTTCCGCCGCGATTGTGTTGAAAGCATCACCGCGAACCGTTCCCGCTGCATGGATGAGGCATCGGAGTCGATCGCGCTTTCCACGATTGTCGCGACCTGCTACGGATACCCGACCGGCGTCAAAGTCGCCCAGTACGCGACGGACCATGGCTGCAAGGTACAGGACGCGGTGGTGGAGCTTGGACTTATGACAAAGGAAGAGGCCGATACCCTCGTGAACCCCATCCTGATGACGGATCCAGAGCGAATCGACGCCGCGGCCGCCGAATTCAAGCGCCTCCACGCGAAGAAAGCCTGACCGGTTAGTCCATTTCAGCTTTCATGCGCCGCCGTCTGAGAGAGCTTCAGGCGGCGGTTTTGTTTGGGAAAGAAGAGGGGCGGGCTATCAATTTTTAATAGATTCTGATAGGAACTATTACAAACTATCAGGATCTATCAGAAACTCATAAAAAAGCGTCTGGGGAAGCCAATCCGCGGCTTTCAAAACCGAAACCTCATCCCCGCTGTGGCGGAAAAGGCGGGTTCGATGTACAAAAGAAAAAGAAGAGCGTCCGGCAGCTGCCGGACCGGGGATACAGAAGAGAGAGCCTTCCATGACAGACAAACGCCGTTATCCGGATCCGCAGGAACTCGCGATCTTTCTTGAGGTCGCGAAGCAGAGGAGTTTCTCCCAGGCGGCGCTGCGCCTTGGGGTGACGACGTCATCCGTTTCGCAGTCCGTCACGCATCTCGAGAAGAGTCTCGACGCGACGCTCGTGAACCGGGCTCACCGCCCGATTGAGCTCACAAGGGCCGGCGACCGCCTCTACCGGAAGGGCGGCCCGATCCTTTCGGAGCTCGAAAAAACCGTGCGCGGTCTCAAACCCGCGCCGGGGTTCTATCCCGAAGTGCGTCTCGGACTCTCGGAATCCGTGAGCGGCACGCTCTCCCCCTGTCTCCTGCAGAAAATCCGCACGGTTTCCGACCGTATCACCGTGAGCACGGGGTTCACGAATACGCTCGCGAAGAGTTTCCAGGCGGGGGACATCGATATCCTCATTTCCGGCCGCACGTTCGTGAACGAAGCGGATCTGTGGCGCGGGACGATCTTCACGGAGGAGTTCCTCCTCCTCTTCCCCGAATCCTGGGGGCGGCCGGTCGCGGAAGAAAATACGCTCGATTCCCTCGCCCGCGACCTTCCCTTCATCACCTATAACGATCAGTCAGACGACAAGAGTCTCGTGCGGCGGCTGCTCCGCGCGAAGGGCGTGCCGATCCTCCCCGGCCCCCGCGTGGAATCGAGCTACACGATGGTGGAACTCGTGTCTGAGGGGAAAGGGTGGGCCGTGATGGCCCCAACCAACATTTACCGCGGCGGACTCTTCCTCTCAGGCGTCCGGCTCGCGTCGCTCCCCGCCCCCGGTCTTCAGCGGACACAGAAGGTGCTCGCGCGGACTGACGAATTTATTCCGCTTGCCGGCCGCATCGCCGGCTGGTGCCGGGAACTCTGCCTCTCCACCGTGAAGCCCCGGCTGAAGGCGCTTTCTTCCAAACTCGACGAGGCGGTGTTCCTTCCCCCGCATACCCCGTAACGGGCTTTTTCTCCGCGGGACGCGATCCTAAGTTAAGTCATTGCTTAACCTATCCGAAAGTATTAGTTATGACGATTTGAGGATCCGGGGTCTGATCTCAGAATGGGAGTCATTGGAGATGCAGCAACCTCATTCCTTAGGAGAAAAAGAATGGCTGATACCCGCATTGAGCGTGACTGCCTTGGTGAAATGGAAATCCCGAATGACCGTTATTACGGCATTCAGACGACCCGCATGAAGAAGGTGTCGGGCGCCGCTCACCAGCCGATCGTGTTCTACCCGGACATTTTCCGCGCGATGGCGCATATCAAGAAGGCGGCCGCCCGCGCTAACGCCTCGGTCGGCGCTCTCGACCCCGAAATCGCGGAAGCGATCGCCGAAGCCGCGGATAAGACGCTGGATGGCTCGTACGACAACGAGTTCCCGCTCGACATGTGGCAGGGCGGCGGGTGAACCCCCCGCCACCACACTGCCAGCAGCCTCAACATGAACGTGAACGAAGTGCTCGGCAACATGGCGAACGAGATCCTCACCGGCCATAAGGGCCAGGACAAGGTTCACCCGAACACCCACGTGAACATGGGCCAGTCGACGAACGACACGATTCCTTCCGCGACCCACCTCGCGATCGTCCCCCGGATCGACGCCCTGATCGGCGCGCTCCGCACCCTCGCGAAGGCCTTTGAGAAGAAGTCCGCCGAATTCGCGGACGTCGTGAAGGTCGGCCGTACCTGCTGGCAGGACGCGCTGCCGCTGACTGTCGGTCAGGAATTCTCGGGCTACGCCTCGGTCCTCAATCGCCTCATCAAGAAGCTGGAGCGCGTGCGCCCCGACTGCCTTGAAATCGTGATGGGCGGATCCGCTGTCGGCACCGGTCTCTCCGGCGCCCCGGGCTACAAGGAAGCGTTCTACAAGTTCATTTCCGAAGACCTCGGCGAAACGGTTACCCCGATGGATAACCTCTTCGACGGCTTCCAGAATGGCGACACCGTGGTGACGGTTTCCGGCATCGTGAAGGAAGTGGCCTGCACGCTTTCGAAGTTCGCGAAGGACCTTCGACTCATGAGCTCCGGCCCCCGCGCCGGCTGGATGGAGCTTGAGCTTCCGGCTCTCTCCCCCGGATCCTCGATCATGCCCGGCAAGATCAACCCGACGGTCCCCGAAATGGTGGTCCAGATCGCGCATCAGGTGATCGGAAACGACGTCGCGGTCTCGGTCGCGCTCTACGACGGTGAACTCGACCTCAACGTCTGGGATTCCACCTTCTACAAGTGCCTCTTCGAATCCTTCACGCTCGTTGAGGAAGAAACGAAGATCTTCTGCCGCGACTGCGTGGAAGGGATCAAGGCGAACCGTGAACGCTGCATGAAGGAAGCCCGCGGCTCGATCGCGCTCTCCACGATTGTGGCGACGTGCTTCGGCTACCCCACCGGCGTCAAGGTCGCTCACTACTGCGAGCAACATGGCTGCGACGTGCACCAGGCCGTTCAGGAAATGGGCCTGATGACGAAGGAAGAAGCTGATTGGCTCGTGGATCCGATCCTGATGACGGAACCCGAGAAGATCGCTGAAGCCGCGGCTGAGTTTAAGAAGAAGCACGCTTAAGTCAAAGCAGTACCCATCTCTCTCCAAAGACGTAAGCGAAGGGGCGGTTCCTTTTGAAAAGAAGGAGCCGCCCCGTTTTGTCTTCAGAACACGATATCCGCGGGAGACGGAGGCTCCCGGATCCGCTATTGTTTAAAGAAGCCCGTGTGAACGGATACGAAAAAGGACATCCCCGCTATGCATCGCAGCAGCCTTGATCTGCAGACCCTCAGGATCTTTCTTGAAATCAGCCGTGACTGCAATATGAGCCGCGCGGCGGAGTCGCTCGGGCTCACGCAGTCCGCAGTGTCGCAGGCGGTGCATCGGCTGGAAGCCGCGGTCGGGGCGGAGCTCCTTGACCGTCACTCCCGGCCGCTTACGCTCACGGGTTACGGCCGGAACCTGATCCAATACGCGGCGCCGCTTGTCGCGAGTCTCGATGG
>OBAA01001220.1_pt1 | contig 14885 bp, 29 predicted proteins | sample 1475961 | NCBI WGS metagenome assembly OBAA01 (sample SAMEA2579960, study PRJEB22360) | human gut metagenome | biome: human gut; feature: human-associated habitat; material: faeces | place: Denmark | collected 2008/2010 | reverse complement strand
AATGTTGTAAAACTGAATAAAACAATATACAAAGCATAGGTAAGGGACACTGAAAAAATCTTATAAAATGGGTATTTGCATAGCCTGTTATTCAAATAGATATCACACTATACAATACCGAATCAGGTTCGATTCCTGTCATCCGCAGTACAAAAGCCTAGTTTTACTGGGCTTTTTTAATTTCGTGTTGCATACCGTGTTGCATATTTTCAAAATAATCGTTTGCCCTTGCATCCATATCACTTGTTTTGTCTACCATTGCATGTCTGTAAACTTCTTTCAAAACTCTGTCACTTCCCCATCCTCCACGTTGCATAATATACGCATCAGGTATGCCTATCGCGTGTTGGACGCTTGCGCAGTAGTGCCTAAGATCATGAAAACGGAAATGAGGTATGCCGGTACGTTTCAGAATATCCCGAAACCGATCCGTGATCATGGAAGGGTTTAGGCTTGTTATTCGTCCGTTTTTGCTTAATTTACTTAAGACGAAATCCGGAAATCTGATATACCTGTCTCCTGAATAGGATTTCGGGGATTTTATTACCCAATTACGCTCAGAATCCAAAACCATCGATTTACTTACATGGACAACCCCATCTTTTATATCAGATGAATCTAGAGCGCATATCTCACCGCGCCTCATAGGTCCGAATGCGGCAAGGAGGATAGGAATCTCCATCTCATCATTTTTTACATACTCTATCAGTTTCTTTATTTCTTCATCAGACGGAATATACAGCTCGGGGCGTACTTTTTTAGGGAGAGTAGTATTAAGCTGTAAGTCTGGGCGATACACACCTAAAACAGCCGACAGTAATCCGTGGATATTCCTAACGGTTTTTGGAGATTTTCCGGAAGCCTCCTCATTTATTGCAATTTGGATCATGTCACAGGTGATATCTTTTAGTTTTAATGGCATAAGTGTAGGGAGATTGCGTTCACGCTGCCGTTTATATTCTCTGATTGTAGCAGGAGACAATGTCTTATTTTTGCTCTCGATATATCGGTCGTAGGCAACTCCTAGCGTAATATTTTCCACGGTGACTCCGGCATCTTTATTAGCCGCCCATTCAGCCGCTATCTGCTCACATTTTCGCTTTCCTCTAGCTGTTGGGTCGTCACAGGTAAAAGATTCGTATATGCGCTTTTTCTTCACAGTACCATCTTTCTGACGAATATTCTCCGTATGGGAATAGACTAGGCATCTCCATGACCCTGATGGTAATTTTTTTGCTGTTGCCATAAAATCATCTTCCTTTCTTTTTCGGTATAAAAATAACAGCCAGCATGGAACGAGTGTTCCGGCTTGCGTGACTGTTCCGAAGATGATACAATATTATTGGTCAAGATATAGCATCTCTTCGGAGAGCGTTACCGTCTCGGTGTTGGTAGCACCGGGGCGGTTTTTTATTTACTTTGATGTTTCATTTTTTGGCTGATGCGATATTGCTCGGCATCAGCCACATCGATGAACTCTACTGTTTTGTCAAAATTCTTTTTAACAACCTCTTTTATTTCGTCTAATGTAACATTGAAGAACTCTCGTCTTGTATTAACCATGTTAAGCTTTCTATCCTCAAACGCTTTATGTAACGCAGCTTCGAGAGCTGGCGCATCATCAGAGAATATCATAGCATGTACATCAAAGTTGAATGGCACGGATGCGTCACCAAGTTCATCAACTCGGTCTTGTGGATCAAGACGGCGCGTCATACCTATTTTGTATACATTCTCGCCAAAAGCGCCGATGTTTGAAATTATATATACATATCCAGCGCGCTGGTTTGCTTCTCTGTAATCAATATCTTTCATAGCTTTATCTATATCCTGAAGCTGAGTTTCGAGTTCGGATTTCTTCTGAATTAAATCAGCATCGTCAGGTGAGGATTCTAATTGTTTTAACAATTTTTCATAGGCCGTTTGATAGTGTGTCTGTTCTTTCTCTATTTTCTTTCGTTGAGCTTCGATTTCTTTTTGAAGTTTTGCAGCTTCCCGCATTTCGGCGCGAGCGGCTTTCTGAGCTTCCTTTTCTTCCTGTTTCTTTTGCTGGTACTCAAACGCTAGTTTCAGCTCTTCAATCTTCAAATTCAGATACGGGCGATTTATGGATATTCCCATTATTGTACCAAGTTTGGAAATGGTTTCCGCAGATTTATTTATCCGGTTTAAAGAAGCATCAAAGTTAGTATATTTTACTTTCCCGACAACTTCATCACATTCATTGTTAAACGCTCGTAATAATAATTTTTGTGTGTCGGAAACCATTTTCTTTCCTTTCGAAGCACTACCATTAACCTGCCATGAAGTAAAGCCAGATACAGCAGTTTTATTCTTTATCATCGCTTTTTGCTTTGCCCTTATTTCGGATAGCTTTTCTTTATACTCCAGTGCATTTGCGAAATCATAATGCGGTTTATATAGTCCGAATTCCTGAACCAATATCTCTTCATCCACGGAAACAAGTTCTGTTTTCCTGTCAGAGATATGTCTTTCAATGTCTTCAAGTTGTGCATTTTTGGAGATTATAGTGTTATCACAATCTGAAATTGTCTGGTTGCGTTGCTGGATAATAGAGTCTAAATCTCTGATTTTGTTTTGTAAAGCAAAAGCATTTTGCATTTCCGGGGTTAATAATGATTGTAAATCTTCATATTTTTGTTGCAGCGTATCCAACTCAGATTTATACTGTTTTCCTTTAAATATATCTGTGAATCCCATAAGTTTCCCTTTCTTCTCTTGTATTTGTTCCGAGAAAACACCACATTAATTAAAATCTTTCAGCCGTAATTCTATTAGCTTCTTATTGTACCCGAATAGCCGTGAGAACTGTGTTGTAGAAAAATCTAAATGCTCCTCTATATCTGCATCGGAAAGCAATAGATTCATCGCAAATCGATCTGCCTCTATTTCGTACTTAGTAGTATTGAGTTGCGTCCGAGAGTCCATGAAGATTGCATTCGCTTTCTTGTGCAAGAACATGTGACCCAGCTCATGCCCGCAAACAAACAGTTTCTCTTTGTCGGATAATGATTCATCAATATAGATGATATTGTTACGCTGAAAGTACTGATAAAATCCTTTTACCCCGTGTAAGGGATAAAAGACAACTATTACATTGAGATGCTCGATTATCTCAAAGGGATTCCGTGATTTGTACTTTCTGACCAGAGAATCCACCAGCCGTTTAATATTCATAACATCAATCCTTTTTATACTTTTTCGGAGTGTATTTCTCCTTGTTCTTTTTCTTCGCCATTTCCATGCCAATCTGCATAGCTGACAGAATAGACTCAATCGCCTCTGGTGATGCCGGATCACCGTCAAACATGAGCCCATCCTGCTTAAGAAGTTGCTCAGTGTTGGCGAGAATCTCTTTTATGTCTTTTTCGTCTTTAGGTTTAAGCTTTGGCTCTTTTTCAGTTTCCTCCTTTCCTGTCATAAGATAGTCAATCGAAACGCCGAAGTAATCTGCAAGTTTTTTCATATTTTCTGATTTAGGCGTACTCCTTCCGCGTTTCCAGTCGCTTAGAGTGGACTGTGTCACTCCTGTCGCCTTTGCTACTTTGTATGCACTAACACCATACTTTTGTAGTAATTGCTCAAAAATCTCATACATTTTTTGTCCACCTTTCACAAACATGGGCAATACTATGAAAAACCGATAGCATTTAATTGACATTATCGAAAATGCATAGTATAGTATAAGCATGCAAAGGAAAACCGATAATCCAAATGCATACTACGGAAATGTTGAATTTATCTGACAAGTAAATACTATCACATTTCCGTAGTAATTACAACTGTTTATATACGGAAAGGCGGTGCAAAAGTGTACGAAAAATTTGCTGAATTATTGGATAAAACCAACAAGACAGCGTATCAGGTATCAAAAGATACAGGAATACCTCAATCAGTTTTATCTGATTGGAAACGCGGACGGAGTAACGTAAAAACTGACAAACTCAAAATCCTCGCCGACTACTTCGGAGTATCTATTGAGTACTTCCTAGAGTAGTGTAATAGGAAAGGTGTCCGATAAAAAGGACTTTGAACCAGAAGAGGAGGTGGATTAAATGCCGAAAGTAGAATTTCTTACAAGGCAGCAGAAAAGAGAACGTACAGTAGACGAGATTATCGACATATACCGAAAGCGGAAACACATCACAAAAAGTGATCTCGCAAAAAAGATCAATATGCCACGTTCTACTTTTAATGTGAAAGTAAGTAAGAATCAGGGAGAGATGAAATTGGAAGTGTTATGGGGTATCCTAGACGTTTTAGAAGTGCCGGCAGAGGAGCGGGCAAAAATTTTATTGTAAGAGGAAGGACAAGCATGGAAAAACAATTACCTGCGGTACGGAAGCTGGAACTGATCCCGATCGAGCGGAGAAATTTTCCGAAAGCGAATCGTAAGCGGAAGAAGATCCAGCGGAAAAGAAAAGAAAGAGACAATGCTGCAAGAGGTCTGATCGCAGTAACGGTTGCCAGCATGATGTTAAACGCGGTGATGGCTATGATCATTTACATCTTGCAGGCAGGACCAATCTAAGGAGGTGAACAAAGAAATGGATGTAAAGGTAAAGAAAGATGCCGAAGAAGAAATGAACTGCATCTTAGATCTACTTGAAGAATGGTGTCTGAAATACGATCAGGATTATGCAAACGCGGTTGTACTTGTAAAACATGATCAGATCACATCGTGGGGAAGTATAGGCAATCACGAAGATTTTGACGTTTACAGAACAAAAGAGCGCCCATAAATGAGGCGGCAACCTCTGGGCGCATAGTTAAAAAATCATTTTTATTATAACAGAAAGGGTGAAGAAAGTGAAGAAATTTGAATTAACAAATGAATTTATTGCAAATAGGTTCGGGACAAAGCTGTTCCGCATCCGTGCCCTTGTTGAGTTCGGCGATGTGGAAGCCGGAGAACTTGGCGGGTATGTGGAGAAGGAATCAAACCTTGGTCATGACGACAATGCGTGGGTGTACGACAATGCGTGGGTGTACGGCAATGCACAGGTTTCCGGCAATGCGCGGGTGTACGGCAATGCGCGGGTGTGCGGCAATGCGCTGGTGTGCGGCAATGGGGACTATGCATACGCTCACGGTTTCGGATCTGTCAACCGTACAACGACCTTCTTCCGTCTCAAAGATGGCGGCGTGGGTGTGCGGTGCGGATGCTTCTACGGGACGCTTGCACAGTTCCGGGATAAGATCCGGGAGACACACGGAGAAACAAAGAAGGCACAAGAATACCTGATGCTGGCAGACCTGATGGAACTCAGATTCGAAGAGGATGAAAACGAAGTAGGAAATAGAAAATACGTTGAGTAATGAAAGAAGATAGTGTGATGTTAAATGCGGTGATGGCTGTGATTATTTACATCCTGCAGGCAGGACCGATCTAAGGAGGTGAACAAAGAAATGAACGAAGAAATAAAGAAAGACGCCGAAGAAGAAATGAACTGCATCTTAGAACTGCTCGAAGGATGGTGCCTGAAATACGATCAGGATTATACAAACGCAGTTGTACTTACAAAAAACGATCAGATCACATCGTGGGGAAGCATAGGCAATCGCGAAGACTTTGACGTTTACAGAACAAAAACGCCCATAAATGAGGCGGCAACCTCTAGGACGCATAGATAAACAACCAAGATTATTGTACGGGAAAGAAAGGAATTTGTAAAGATGATTAAATGCAGTAAAGGCAATGTGGAAATAAAAGGAAATTTAATATTATTAGAAGCAGAAACAGTCATGATATTAAGAGGAATAAGAAACATCCTCGAAGAAGAGTACGGAAAAAAACACGCAGAAAAGTCAATGCAAAAAATAGTTAAAACATCCACAATGACGCAAGAAGAAATAGAAGAGGAAATAAAAAAATCAGCACAAGAAATAGCGAGAGAAGCAGCGAAACACCTCATGAAATGAAAGAAGAAGTTATTTTGTGGATCATCCGCTGGGGAGATCCGTACGCATTAGAGTGCAAGGCAATGACCAGATCGGAAGTCGAAGCGTATGCGCGCGAAAAGCAAAAAAAGCGCGGCGGTACATATGTAATCAATTAAAAAAAGCGCATCACAGCAACTGATGCGCTTAAAAGATGGCGTTCCCGCCTCTTGTTAGGACAAATATATTGTATCAAATAAGAGGCGGGAAGTCAAGCGATACACGCGGGGACTCCCGCTTTTAAACCTCGATAAAGATATTAAAGTTAGGACAGATAAAAGATGGCAACACGGAGAAAAACGTACAAATTACGGGGCGGAGACGTCTACGACGTAGAGGAATATCCAGACGGAAGATATGGAGCAAAAGGAAAGGCACGGCAAAAGAAAAAGAAACCGACGCCGGAACAGATGGCGGCAGTCAACCAAGCCAACCGAGCGAAGATATGCAGACGATTACTGATCGAATATTTTGATGCAGGAGACTACTTTGTAACATACACCTACAAAGTCGAGCAAAGACCGAAAGACATGACAGTGGCACTAAAAGACTTACAAAAAGCACTCCGAAAGCTCCGTCCGAAATATAAAAAGGCAAACACTCCGTTTTACTGGATCAGAAACATAGAGCGGGGCACAAAGGGTGCATGGCACATCCATCTAGTCATTAAAAAAACATCAGGGGCGGCAGAATGGATCGAAGATGCATGGGAACACGGAGCAATCTATATTACGCAGATCAAAAAAAGCCGGTTTTACGATGAGGATTTTACAAAACTGGCAAACTATATGACAAAAAACGAAAAAACAAGAGAAAAACGATCGGACGGAAGCAAAGGAAAACCGCGACTAAAAGAAGCAAGCTACAACCATGCGAAAAATATGCCGTTACCCGAACCGAAATCCCAAAAACTTGTACGCTGGCAAAAAGAAGTAAAACCCAAAAAAGGCTATTACATCGCAAACAGTTACGAGGGGATCAACCCGGCTACGGGGATGAGATACCGCAGATACACACTGATCAGAATCCACAGGAGAATTTAAAATGAAAACAGTAAATATCTACATAGAAACCACCATAAAATCCCCCATTGTAAAAGATGGGAAATACGCATCCGCCCTAGTATTTACTAGGTCAAACGGAGAAGAAGCATACCGGGTCATGAGTGGCGAAGAGTGCGAATCTACTTACAACAGATTGACGCTGATCGCAATCATAAAATCATTACAAAAATTAAAAGAGCAGTGTCATGTTGTAATTCACACTGATAACGCTTATATCAAAAATATTTCAGAACAAGGAGCGCCGGAGAAGTGGCGGCGATCCGAGTGGAAAAAAGCCACAGGCGCGGAAGTCCAAAATAAAGAATTATGGAAAATGTACCTTGAGGAAGCGGAGAAACACGAAACGGAATTTCGCTTTTGCGCCAGCAATGATTATCAGGGATTGCTAAGAGAAGAACTAACATAAGGAGGACACCATGAGAATTACAAAAGAAGCAAGATGCGCGAAAAACGCAAGGGAATACATCGACAACCGCCCAAGACTCGTTGAAGGAAAGATATATACGTTGATTTTCCGGCAGCAGCCGGAAAGAAGCGAAAAACACACTGCCATCAAGAAACGGATGCGCTTTTTAAAAGCGTTTCCACACCACGCACTTTTTGAAAACCCTTACGGGATCAAAAGGTCGTTTACTTGGTGGGAAGTGGAAAAATTACTGAAAGGAGAGCAGATATGATACAAGATATTGCAATCGAACAGTTAGACATACACCCGCAGAACGTGCGGAAGGTATACACCGACATTGACGAGCTGGCGGAAAGCATAAAAGCTCGTGGCGTAATGCAAAATTTGACTGTAGTACCAAACCCGGACAAAAAAGACCACTATCTTGTAGTGATCGGAAACCGAAGACTGACGGCAGCGAGAAAAGCGGGATTGAAAACAATGCCCTGTTCCGTTGTGGAAATGACGGAAAAAGAGCAAATATCAACGATGTTGTTGGAAAACATGCAGCGCAGCGATCTATCAGTAAGCGAGCAAGCACAAGGATTCCAGCTCATGTTGGATTTGGGAGAAACAGAAACAACAATCGCGGAAAAGACCGGATTTAGCAGAAGTACAGTACGACATAGGTTAAATCTTGCAAAACTGGATCAAGAAACACTTACGAGGCGCGAAGAAAATAAGGACTTCCAACTCACATTAACGGACCTTTACGAGCTGGAGAAGGTACAAGACATCAAAAAAAGGAATGAAATCCTTAAGACTGCAGTATCGTCACGCGAAATCGCATGGAAAGCAAAACAGGCCGTGAAAGAAGAAAAAATAAAGAAAAACGCTCAAATAGTGTTTGAAATACTGGAAGAAAAAGGAGTAAAAGCCGCGCCGAAAAGAGCGAAAGAAGAAAGATGGACCGGAAAATGGAAAGAGATAACAAATATTGATCTATCACAGTGGGAGGATCAAACAAAAATCGATCTGCAAGACACAAAAGATCAGCTCTATTATTATCAATACTACGATAGGATCTATGTAGTAAAAAAAAGTAATACAAAAAGAGCGGGAAAAAACGGAACAGGAAAAGAAAACGGAGAAAATCAAGGAAAACAAAAGAAAAATAACGGAAATCCTGAAAAGGATGAGAAGGGAAAGGAACGATTTTATTAAAGAACTTGTGTCGGGAAAAATCACAATACCGAAAGAAGTTGATGTAAAAGAAACAGGCTGGAAGATCATGATAAACCGGATAACGGACGGCGGAAGCGTAGCACACATGAACGCGGTGTATGGATTTTACGGGATCGAAAACGCGTACGAAGCGAAAGAAGAGGAAAAAGAACGGATCGAAAAAGAATTTGCAGAAATAAGCCAAGAAAAGCAAATGCTGATCCTCTTGACCCGGACGGCAGAGCCGTACGAAGCAACTGACTATTACGGACACTACGAAAAAGGGATGAAATGCCTAAGAGACTTCTATAGATTACTTCAGCAGATGGGGTTCTCATTTCGATCACTGGAAGAACTAAAGATCCTAAACGGGACTCATGAGTTATACACACAGGAGACGGAAGATGAGCATTGACTATTCGGACATGGCTTTCCCGAAGCCGGGAAAGAAGAAAAAACGGAAAATCCACAAAAAAAGCATTTTAAACAGTCAAAAGGGCATCTGCTACTTATGCGCCCGGTTAAATGGTGACTATTCCGTAAAGCAGACGGAAGAGCATCATATCCTGTTCGGGGCAGGACAAAGAGCAATATCCGAAGAAAACGGGTTAAAAGTAGACCTATGCATTGAACATCACCGGACGGGGCAGCAGGCAGTACACAACAGCCGAGAAATGAGGGAGCTGCTCTGTAAAATCGCACAAACGGAATTTGAAAAGGTTCACACCCGAAAAGAATGGGAACAGATCGCAAGGAAGAACTACCTCTAGTACCTCCGCCATATGGCGATGATACATATAAAATGTCACGCGCAACCAGTAAATACAGGGTTCCCCGCCGTTTTGTGCGGCGGGAGAAAGGAGAAAAACGTGAGGATCTTAAAAATAAAAACAAAAACAGGCATCAAGACCGTTTATAACGTGATTGATTGGGGTTGGAACGCAGAAACAGGCGATCTTTACTATAGATCGGGAAAAGAGCTGCATCACAAACGCTGTATAAGTGTCGAAGAAATTATAGTATAAAAGGATAGAAAAAAGGATCAATCAAAAACCTGCTACAAACAGTAATTACTGTTTTGAAGTGGGATTTTGACATCTCGAAAAAAAGGATGAAAAAGAGGAAAAACAATGGCAAAAAGAAACGATTACATAACAGGACGGGAAGATGGATTATTAATGGCGCTTGAAATCGTCAAAAATGAGGGTGTCGAAGCGCTGGAAAAAGAAATCGAATTCAGGAATGTCACCGGAATCCGTACCGCCTTAGCAAAAAAAGACATTAACAGGGCGACAATCAAGATCAAAGAACAGACAGTAGACACAGTAACAATCCTTTCCGTGGCAACCTTACATGACGAGTTCGGCTTCGGAACACAAAGATGCGACCGATTTATTAAGAGGTTTAACAAAAAGGCGGAATGCATCATGGATGACATGGCAAGCTGGAACGATTATATAAAAACGATCAAAGAGGAACTAGGGATTGAGCTAGGAATCAGAGAGAACAAGTAAGGGGGCGAAGAGATGGGGAGATTTGAAATTGAGTTTGCACAATTTACCAAAGTTGTGGTGGACGCAGAAACCGAAGAAGAAGCAAAAGATTTAGCGGCGATAATGGACGGAGAAGAAATTGCAGAACACGACACACACGAATACAACATCTGGAACATACGGGAATTAATATAAATTTTTGATGAGGTAGAAGATGAACAGAGAAATACTTTTTAAAGCAAAGAGAAAAGATAATGGTGAATGGATACAAGGTTATTATTATCAAATATGGCAACAAGGCTATATTTTATGGGGAATGATAAACAATATGCCAGATATGGTTGAGGTTAATCCAGACACACTCTGCCAGTGCACAGGACTTACCGACGAGAGAGGTCAGAAGATTTGGGAGAATGATATATGCAATAGAAAAGAAAAATATCCTGAAATCGTGACATACAATAAAGGAGATTGGCAGTTAGATTACAGTTATGTATTTGGAAAAGAGATGCACACAGACGCTTGCAATCTTGGATTTTATGTATGTGAAAGGAACTGTGTTGAAGTAATCGGCAATATTTTTGATAATGCAGATTTGTTGGAGGTGGAGAGATAAATGAAAGCACCTAAAGAAATAGCAAGTAAAGCAGAAAGATATAAGGAGCTAAAAAAAGAAATAGATAAACTTTATGAAGAATTGGAAGAGTTTGCTAATGAAAATGGTTTTGAGGATTTTTGGATAGACGGTTTTGGGGTATCTCAAGAACCAAACGGAGAAGAACAAACAGATGGAGAATATTGTGACCAATGGATGCGCGGGGAAGATTCCGGAGATGGAATATATTACTATCCGATTGAAGGAAGTACGCAATATTTTTGGGTAGCATATTCATTTTGATTGGAGGTGAAGTGATGCTAAAACCAGCGCAATTATACAAAGAGGAATTAGAAAAACTTTTTTTGAGGACATGGTACGACCTTAAATATATGTTCTATAGCGGATGGACAGGGAGCGAACTACCAACAATTCCTGACAATAATTATGACGCTCATCATTTCGCATCAGTTGATAACAATGGAAATGTGATTGGGTACATATCTTATCGTATAAGTTGGATAACAATGAGTGCAGATAACTTCGGAATTATAAGTTTTGGAAATCATATAGAGTTCGCAAGAGATGTTTATAAAGTGATTTGTGATTTATTTGAAAAACACGGCATGAATAGAGTATCATGGAGTGCATTTGTCGAGAACCCAGCAGTTAAAGGATATAGAAATTTTATTAAAAAGCATGGCGGTAGAGAGTGTGCTTATCATAGACAGGTTGCAAAACTACTGGATGGAAAGTTGCATGACGATGTGGAATTCGAGATTTTAGCATGTGAATTTAAGAAATAGTTTGTTGGAGGTGGAGCAATGAAATATAAATGCAAGAAGTCTTTTTGCGTAGATAGATACGACGAAGATGGATTTCTAATCGAAAATAGTTCGATTGTAATCGACGAAGGAAAAGCTTATGAATTAGATGAAAGCGGTCACATGATGATTGGCGGTCAAGACCATGTTCATATTGATGCTGTAGATTATGGTTCGTGGCTGGAAATAACCAAAAAGCATTTTGAAGAATACTTTGAACTGTTGAAGGTGGAGTGATGGAAGATGTAGAAGTTGTAGTTAGGTGTATTCCTACCTCTGTTGTATTTGAATGTCCGTATTGCGAAGAAGAAAATGAATATGATTATTCAGAATTCTGTGATTTATGTGGACACCCGTCAGATTGGGATTATGAAATATTAGAATGTCAAAAATGCGGAAAGAAGTTTGAAATACAAGGTCAAGAATGGAGTTGAGAACATGAACGTACTAGAGAAGATTTTGGAAGAGATAGATAGGTTAGATGATCCGTATTTTGTTGGCTACATAGACAGATACAAGGTAAAAGAAATCATCCGTTCTCACATGGATGACCAAAACGGTGATGTTACCGAGAAACCAAGCGCCGCCGAACTGATCCGAGCGCAGGGGGCAGCAGTTAAGGATGGAATCCGTATTGGAATACTGGAGAAGAACGAGGGGCAATAATAATGCAGAAATGGGAAGAAATCGAACAGAAAAAAGAATACCTAGAGGGATACATAAATTCAAAGAATGGAGAAGCTCTAATAAAAGATCAGATACAACAACTAAGACTCGACACGATGTTTCCGGCGTTGCAAGGCGATGGGATGCCACGGGGCAGCAGTCAAAAGGATCTATCAGATTACACGGCAAAGATCGAAAGCCTCATGGAGGAGTTAGAAAAAGAATGGGTTGAAAGCGTGATCCGGTACGAACGCATCAGAAAAGCAATAAACAAAATGAATGATGAACAAGAAAAAGAAGCACTTACAAGATACTATTTACTTAGAGAAAACAATAAAGCGATACAACGAAAAATGGGAGTAAGTAAGGCGAAACTATACAGAATATATGATAGTGCACTGGAAAACTTTGAAATTTTATAGAAATTTTATAAAATGAGACTCCGTGAGACTCGAAAATGTGATATAGTATAAACTGAATTAAAAGACAAAGAGGGAAATAATCCTCTCATAACCACGCGCAAGGACATCCGAAAGGGCGTCCTTTTTTGAAAACTATTTTGAAAGAGAGTGATGACATGTTTTGCAATTACGATCAATACAAAGATAAAGAGGTAGTTAAAAAGCATGAGCAACTTTTAAAACAACTAGGGGAAAAAGACAGAGTATTTTCGCTGGAATGGAACGAAGAAAACATTACACTGATGGAATGCTGTGACTATTGTTTCGGGCATGATTTAACCAAAGAAGAGTGCAAAGAATTATCGGAAGTATTCCGAGAGTTAGCAGAAGAGCTGGAGAAATAAAGAACAGCGGAAACAAATAAAAGAATCGAAGAAAAGTAAACAGAGAAATACAAAGGGCAGCAGGCGAAAGTCGGCTGCTTTTTTGTATATAAAGAAAAAGGATGAAGGCATGGTATACAGACCGGATCGAGATGGATCACACCGAGGAGCGTTTGAACGGAATAAGAAGAAAATATATGCAACACAGACGGTATGCGGGATATGCGGGAAACCGGTTGACTTCGGATTAAAATATCCGCATCCGTTGTCGCCGTGCATAGATCATATTATCCCGATAGCAAAAGGGGGACATCCATCAGATATAAACAATCTTCAGCTTGCACACTGGACGTGCAACAGGCAGAAGAGTGACAAGTTGATAAAGCGGAGAGACAAAGAAAAGGATGAAGTTATAAGCAACAGAGTGTTGCCGCACACGTTTGATTGGAAAAATATAAGACGCAGTAAATAGGAAATAAGGGGGCATACCACCCCTATACACGGGCATGGATGTACTTCACGCCGTCACTGTGAAAAAAAACACACGCTAAAAGAAAGGAAGCTAATATGGCAGATTACAGAGGGGTAAATTATTTACGAAGACGTTTACAGATAAAGAGCGAACGAGTGAAAATGCGTTACAAATACTATGAAATGAAGAACAGGGTGAAGGATTTTCAGATATCGACACCGCCAGAATTGAGAAACGTACAGTCGGTTCTCGGATGGTGCGGGAAAGCAGTGGATAACCTTGCAGACAGGATTGTATTCAGAGAATTCACAAATGATAATTTTGACATCGGAGAAATTTTTTTGATGAACAACCCAGATACATTTTTTGACAGCGCCGTACTGTCAGCGCTTATTTCTTCATGCTGTTTTGTTTATATATCAGTAGACAAAACAGGATTTCCGAAATTGCAAGTAATAGACGGCGCGAATGCAACGGGGATCATAGACGATAGCACAGGTCTGTTGGTGGAAGGTTACGCCGTACTCGAACGAGATAAAAACAAAAACCCGAAAACAGAAGCATATTTTACAAAAGGTGACACATGGATATACAGAAAAGGAGACGAGACGCCGGAGAGAATTAAAAACAACGTACCACACCCGCTTCTTGTCCCGATCGTATTCCGGCCGGATGCGGTAAGACCGTTTGGTCATAGCAGGATCAGTCGAGCGTGCATGGATATTGTCAACAGTGCAATGAGGACGGTAAAACGATCAGAAATTGCGGCAGAGTTTTACTCGTTTCCGCAAAAATATGTAGTTGGAACTGACCCTGATCTAGAACCGATTAACAAATGGAAGGCTACAATGTCGAGCTTGTTGGAATTTACGAAAGGCGAGGGCGGCGACAAACCGCAGCTAGGGCAATTTGCGCAGCAAAGCATGTCACCTCACAACGATCAGCTAAAAATGTTTGCCGGATTATTTGCCGGAGAGACAGGTCTAACGCTGGACGATCTAGGGTTTGTAACAGACAATCCAAGCAGTGCGGAAGCAATCAAGGCAAGTCACGAAAATCTTAGACTAATCGCAAGAAAAGCGCAGAGGACGTTTGGCACAGGTTTTTTAAACGCGGGATACATCGCGGCGTGCTTGAGGGATAACTACCCGTACGAGCGGAGGCAGTTTTATTTAACAAAATCAAAATGGGAGCCGGTCTTTGAACCGGACGCGGCCGCATTGAGTAGTTATGGAGACGGAGCTATAAAAATCAATCAGGCAATCCCGGGATATATTACACAAGATAAAATGAAAGATTTCACGGGGATATAAGAGGGGATAAATGAAAGATATCGCACCGGAATTACTGGAAAAAATAAAAAAAGATTTTGAAAAGAAATTAAAAAAAAGCGAGACGATCAAAGCGTTTCGAGAAA
>OBAA01001219.1_pt1 | contig 14887 bp, 13 predicted proteins | sample 1475961 | NCBI WGS metagenome assembly OBAA01 (sample SAMEA2579960, study PRJEB22360) | human gut metagenome | biome: human gut; feature: human-associated habitat; material: faeces | place: Denmark | collected 2008/2010 | reverse complement strand
GGCAGGTGCGGCGTGTGGGAGGTCGCGCGTGTGTGCCGCCGCCACGCCCGCGAGGTGATGGCGCACGAGGGAGTGTCGCTGCCCGTGGACGCGCGCATCCGCGAATATGCGAACGACGACATGTTCGCCCCTCCGGCGAGCGGCTCGGCGCGTTACGACGGCATGGCGGTCGTGCCGTCGACGGTAGGTACCGTGGGGCGTGTGGCCGCCGGAACGGCGCAGAGTCTGATCGAGCGGGCCGCCGACGTGATGCTCAAGGAGCGGCGCCGGCTGGGGTTCGTCGTGCGCGAAACGCCCCTGTCGCTCATACACCTGCGCAACATGGCGGCGCTGACCGAGGCCGGGGCGGTGATCCTGCCCGCATCGCCGTCGTTCTATGCCGCGCCGCAGGGCATCGAGGAGCTGTGCGGTACGGTCGCCGACCGCGCCGCAGCATTGCTCGGGGTCGATATACCGCGCTATGAATGGGGGAAATAGGAAATTCCGGATTTTTTTCATAACTTTGCGCCCACGAAAAAATCAATTCAAAACAATACCTTATGGCAACTACAGCTGACATCAAGATCGGTATGTGCATCGAAATGGATGGCAAGACCTTTCAAATCGTGGATTTCCAGCATGTGAAGCCGGGCAAAGGCCCCGCTTTCGTACGAACCAAACTCAAGAACCTCGAATCGGGCCGCGTGCTGGACAATACGTTCTCGGCAGGTGCGAAGATCGAACCCGTACGCGTGGAACGCCGTCCCTACCAGTTCACCTATGAGGATGACCTGGGGGCGCATTTCATGCACACCGAGACTTTCGAGGAGATCAACATCGACAAGAACCTGATCACCAACTACGACCTGATGGCCGACGGCCAGATCGTGGAGGTGATGTTCCACACCGAGAAGGAGACCGTGCTTTCGGCCGAGCTTCCCCCGATCGTGGACATGGAGGTGACCTATACCGAGCCGGGCATCAAGGGGGACACCGCTTCGACCAACTCGCTCAAACCCGCTACGGTCAACACCGGTGCGACGGTTCGCGTGCCCCTGTTCATCAACACGGGCGACAAGATTCGCGTCGACACCCGCACCCGCGAGTATTACGAGCGCATCAAGTAAGCCGGCAGCGTTCCGGAGGGCTGTTTAACAAGTCCCGAAAATCGAAAATCACCCCTGTCAGAATAAGCTCTGGCAGGGGTGAAATCGTTGAAATCAGACTTGTCAGACAGCCCCTTTTGTCCGGGGCGGATCGGACGGTGCGCCCGTTATTCGAATTCGGACATCACGCGCTCCATCTTCCGGCGGATTTGGGCGGTGCAGAGGTTGCCGATGCTGCCTTCGTGGGTGTGGTGCACCTCGCGCGTCGGACGGTACTCACCGCGCTGTACGGCCATCCCCACCTGCTTGTAGGCTTCGCGGAACGGGACGCCTGCGAGTACGAGGCGGTTGACGTCCTCGACCGTGAAAAGGTAGTCGTATTTCCGCTCGTCGAGGATGTCGGTGTTGACCTTCAGGTGCGCGAGCATGAAGTCGCACATCGAGAGGGTGCGTTTGATTTCGGTCGTCGCCGGGAACAGGATGTCCTTGAGTAACTGCATGTCGCGGTGGTAGCCGACGGGAAGGTTCGCCGTGAGCAGGGCGATCTCGTTCGGTACGGATTGCAGGCGGTTGCAGCGTCCGCGCATGATCTCGAAGACGTCGGGGTTCTTCTTGTGGGGCATGATGCTCGACCCCGTGGTGAGGTTGTCGGGCAGCGATACGAAGCCGAAGTTCTGGCTCATGAACAGGCAGATGTCCATCGCCAGGCGGCCGATGGTCGCAGCGACGGCCGCGATGGCGTTGGCGGCGGCGCGTTCGCTTTTGCCGCGGCTCATCTGTGCCGCCACGACGTTGTAGTGCAGCGCTTCGAAACCCAGCAGGCGCGTGGTCATCTCACGGTCGAGCGGGAACGACGAGCCGTATCCGGCGGCCGAGCCCAGCGGGTTCTGGTTGGCGATGTGCCATGCCGCGGCGATGAGCCGCATGTCGTCCACCAGCGTTTCGGCATAGGCGCCGAACCACAGGCCGAACGACGAAGGCATGGCGATCTGAAGGTGGGTGTATCCCGGCATCAGTATCTCCTTGTACTGCTCGCTGAGCGTTTGCAGGCGGTCGAAGACCGTTTTTACGGCTTCGGCGGTCTGACGCAGTTCGTCGCGCAGGAACAGTTTGAGGTCGACCAGCACCTGGTCGTTGCGCGAGCGGCCCGAGTGGATTTTCTTGCCGGCGTCGCCCAGGCGGCGGGTGAGCATCAGCTCCACCTGCGAGTGGACATCCTCGGTGCCGGGTTCGATTTCGAAGCGCCCGGCCTCGATCTCGGCGGCGATCTCTTTCAGTCCCGCCGTCAGCTTTTCCAGTTCGCCGGCCGTCAGCAGCCCAATCGTTTCGAGCATGGCGATATGCGCCAGCGAGCCCTGGACGTCGTAGCGCGCAAGCCGCATGTCCAGTTCGCGGTCGTTGCCGACGGTATATTCCTCGATCATCTTGTCGGGCTCGAAGCCCTTGTCCCAAAGTTTCGTTGCCATATTGTGTATATTCGTTTCTCTCTTTGTTCCGGCTTCCTATTGCCGTCGGCCGTCGGCTTGCGGCGGTGCGCCGCGTTTGCCGGGCTGCCATCTGCCTCGGAGGGGGTTCTTTCGCAGCGGGGTTGCAGCCTCCTGCCGCGGGCATCAGAGGATTTCAGCCAGTTGTTTTATGAATTTTTCGTAAATTCCGATGCCCTCTTCGATCTCCGAAAGCAACACGAATTCGTCGGCCGTATGCGAGCGCGAGGATTGCCCCGGCCCCATCTTGAGCGACGGGAAAGGCATCAGCGCCATGTCCGACGTGGTGGGCGATACGTAGCTTTCGCGCCCCGTGGCGGCGGCCGCCCGTGCGAGCGGATGGGCGGCGTTGAGCGCCGAGGCACGGATGCGTGTCGAGCGGGGCGTCACCTCGCTGCGCAGTGCCCGACGCAGGATTTCGACCGTTTCCTCGTTGGTGTAGGCATCCGTGGTGCGGACGTCGGCCACGAAACGGCAGGTGTCGGGAACGACGTTATGCTGCGTGCCGGCCGCGATCTGCGTCACGGCGATGCCGATGGGGCCCAGCAGGTCGGAGCAGCGGTCGAAGCGGAAAGTACGCAGGCGGGCGATGTCGTCGAGTGCGATATAGAGCGCGTTGACGCCCTCGTTGCGGGCCGCATGGCCGCTTTTGCCGCGGGCTTCGCAGTCGAGGACGACCAGCCCCCGTTCGCCGACGGTGGCCTGCATCCCCGTGGGCTCGCCCACGATTGCCATGTCGATCCGTCCCAGCTGCGGCAGCAGGGCGCGCATACCGTGCTCGCCCATGCACTCCTCTTCGGCCGAAAGCGCCAGCAGGAGGTTGAACGGCAGGGGGCGTGTGCGCTGCGTCAGGAAAGTCTGCGTGAGGCTCACCGCCGAAGCCCCGGCGTCGTTGCTCCCCAGGCCGTAGAGGCGGTCGCCTTCGACGGTCGGGGCATACGGGTCGCGGGTGTAGCTGGCTGCGGGGCGTACCGTGTCGTGGTGGGAGTTCAGGAGCAGCGTCGGGCGCGCCGGGTCGAAGCCTGCGGAGCGGGCGAAAACGTTGTTGTGCAGTCTTTCGGGTGCCGCGCCGTGTTCCGCCAGGTAGGCGAAGATGAGGTCGGCCGTGCGGCTTTCGTCGCGCGACGGGGAGGGCGTTGCGATCAGCGTCCCGAGCAGGTCGATGGCTTCCTTGGTTTTTGCATCCATGTCGTTTGTGAGCTGGCTGTCCGTTCCCCTGTGGCCGTGCGGCCACAGGGATCGGGCGTATTACCTGATTACCGTTCCGGTGTCGTTCAGCAGGTTCTCCGAGTGTTTGATCGTGACGCTCCGCACGCCGTTGGCAACGGCTTTCAGCGCGTTCTCGACCTTGGGGATCATCCCTTTGCTGACGATGCCGCCGGCTTTGAGCGCGGCGTACGATTCGGCCGTGATTTCGCGGATGAGCGTCGTCTCGTCCTCCGGGTCGCGCAGCACGCCGCTTTTTTCGAAGCAGAAAACCAGCTCCGTGGGGGCGATCCGGGCGGCACCGAGTGCCACGGACGAAGCCACGCTGTCGGCGTTGCAGTTGAGCAGCGTGCCCTGCCCGTCGTGCATGATGGCGCAGAATACGGGCGTGACGCCTGCCCCGAGAAGTTCCCCGAGCAGCGTGTGGTTGACACTTTCGATGTCGCCCACGAAGCCGTAGTCGATCGGTTCGGGTGCGCGGCGGCGTGCCATGACGGCGTTGCCGTCGGCGCCCGATAGCCCGAGTGCATTGCATCCGGCGGCCTGGAGCCCGGCCACGAGCTGTTTGTTGACCAGCCCGGCGTAGACCATCGTCACGATGTCGAGCGTGCCCTTGTCGGTGATGCGGCGCCCGTCGACCATCTGCACCTGCAGTTCGAGTTTCTGGGCGAGGCGCGTGGCGAGCTTGCCGCCTCCGTGGATGAGGATCTTCGCCCCGGGCAGCGAGGCGAAGTCCGCGAGGAAGCCTCGCAGGGCCGCGGGGTCGTCGATGACGTTGCCCCCGATCTTTACTACCGTGATTTTTTCCATCACTTCGACCCCTCCAGCAACCTTTTGAGTACTACCTGTGCCGAGATCTCGCGGTTGGCGGCCTCAGGGATCACCAGCGAGCGCGGCGATTCGATCACTTCGTCCGTGACGATCATGTTGCGCCGCACGGGCAGGCAGTGCATGAAATAGGCGTCGTGGGTGAGCGCCATCTTTTCGGCGTCCACCGTCCAGCTCCGGTCGCGGCTGAGCACCTTTCCGTAATCGGGGTCGGCGTAGGCCGCCCAGTTCTTGGCATAGACGAAATCCGCCCCTTCGAGCGCCTTGCGCTGGTCGTATTCGACACGGGCGTTGCCGACGAACTGCGGGGCGAGCTCGTAGCCTTCGGGATGGGTGATGACGAAGTCGTAGCCGGCGGCGTTCATCCACTCGGCGAACGAGTTGGGCACGGCCTGAGGCAGGGCGTTGGGGTGCGGTGCCCAGGTCATCACGACCTTCGGGCGCTCCGTGGTCTTGTACTCCTCGATGGTGATCAGGTCGGCGAAGCTTTGCAGCGGGTGCCGCGTGGCGGCCTCCATCGAGAATACGGGGCGGCCCGAGTAGCGGATGAACTGTTCCAGTACGCGTTCCTCGTAGTCTTCGGCCTTGTCGTGGAAGCGGGCGAACGACCGTACGCCGATCACGTCGCAGTACGATCCCATGACGGGGATGGCTTCGAGCAGGTGTTCGGCCTTGTCGCCGTCCATCACCACGCCGCGCTCGGTTTCGAGCCTCCAGGCACCTTGGTTGACGTCCAATACCATGACGTTCATGCCGAGGTTCATCGCTGCCTTCTGCGTCGAGAGCCGCGTGCGGAGGCTCGAATTGAAGAACAGCATCAGCAGGGTTTTGTTGCGGCCGAGCCCCGTGAACTGGAACCGGTCGCGCTTGATCTCCATGGCTTCGGCGACGGCTGTCGTCAGGTCGCCGATGTCTGCTACACAGGTGAATTTTTTCATCGTACGAGTTCTTTGAATGCGTTGAGGAAGCGGTCGGCCAGTTCGCGTGTCAGGCAGAGCGCGGGCAGCAGCCGCACGGTCGAGGCGCCGGCGCCGCCCGTGAAGATGTGTTTTTCGAAGAGCAGCCGTTTGCGGAACTCCGACCCGGAGCCGTCGAGTTCGATGCCGATCATCAGTCCGCGGCCGCGGACTTCTTTCAGCCCGCCGATCTTATGCAGTTCGCCGAGCAGGTATTCGCCGACCGTGGCGGCGTTCTCGACGAGCCCGTCGCGCTCCATCACGTCGAGCACGGCGATGGCCGCTGCGCAGGCGAGGTGGTTGCCGCCGAAGGTGGTGCCCAGCAGCCCGGGGCGCGCCTCGAAATGGGGCGCGATCAGCACGCCGCCGATCGGGAAGCCGTTGCCCATGCCTTTGGCCGTGGTGATCAGGTCAGGGCGGATGCCGGCAGCCTGGTGGGCGAAGAAGCGACCCGTGCGTCCGTAGCCCGACTGTATTTCGTCGAGGATAAGCTGCGTGCCGGTTTCGCTCGCCGCCGTGCGCAGTTCGCGCAGGAAGTCGTCCGCGGGGCAGTGGATGCCGGCGACGCCCTGGATGCCCTCGATGATGACGGCGGCGAACTCACCCGTGGCGAGTTTCGCGCGCGCGGCTCCGATGTCGTTCAGCGGTACGAATTCCACGTTGGCCGTGCGGTTGAAGGGGGCCGAGATCGCGGGGTTGTCCGTCGCGGCGACGGCGCCCGAGGTGCGGCCGTGGAACGCCTTGGAAAAGGCCAGCACCTTCGTGCGGCCGGTGTGGAACGAAGCCAGTTTCAGGGCGTTCTCGTTCGCCTCCGCTCCCGAATTGCAGAGGAAGAGGCTGTAATCGTCGTAGCCCGATGCGCGGCCCAGTTTTTCGGCCAGGGTGGTCTGGAGCGAGTTCTCGACCGAGTTGGAATAGAATCCCAGCCGTGCGGCCTGCTCCGAGAGGGCCCGTACGTAGTCGGGCTGCGCATGGCCGATCGAGATGACGGCATGGCCGCCGTAGAGGTCGAGGTATTCGGTGCCTGCCGCGTCGTAGACGAAGCAGCTTTTGCCCCGGACGGGCTCTACGGGATAGAGCGAATATACGTTGAAAAGTTCCATTTTTACAATTTTTTCATTATTGCACTTTTTGGTGGCAAAAGGGTGCCCAAAACCATCTGCGTGTCGTTCCCTGCGGGGCGGTAGGAAGGCTGTGCTAAAACGGGCGTCTTCGCGGGGTGTGCGGGCAACCCGTCCTCCGTTTCTTGACGCTTGGCTTTTATCCCGCCGGTTTCCCTCCCCGAACGGCAATGCGGAGATGTCGCGCCGCATTTTGCCGCCTCGAAAGCGGCTGTTATAGGCGGCGTTTTAAAATGCCGATGCTTTCAGCTGCAGCCCCGCGGTTTCGTCGAGCCCGAACATCAGGTTCATGTTCTGCACGGCCTGTCCCGAGGCGCCTTTGAGCAGGTTGTCGATCACCGAGACGATGTGCAGTTTGTCGCCGTATTTCGACACGCCCACGAGCGCCTTGTTGGTGTTGACGACCTGTTTTAGGTCGATGCTGCGCGTCGTGGCGTGCGTGAAGGCTGCCGCGGCGTAATAGTCGGCGTAGAGCTTGCGTGCGGCCTCTTCGTCGAGCGGACAGGCGGTGTAGACGCTTGCCAGGATGCCCCGCGTGAAATCGCCGCGCATCGGCACGAAGTTCACCGCCTGGTCGAACGAGGGCTCCAGCTGCCGCAGGTTGCGTCCGATTTCCACGAGGTGCTGGTGCGTGAAGGCTTTGTAGACCGAGATGTTGTCCGAACGCCAGCTGAAATGGGTCGTGGCCGAGGGCTTCACCCCCGCGCCCGTCGAGCCGGTCACGGCCGTCACATGCACCTCGTCCGTCAATAGTCCCGCCGCTGCGAGCGGGAGCAGTGCCAGCTGGATCGCCGTGGCGAAGCAGCCCGGGTTGGCGACGCGCTGTGCCGTGCGGATACGGTCGCGGTTCAGCTCGGGGAGCCCGTAGACGAACCCGCCGCTCTCGTCGCGGAAATCCTGCGCCAGGTCGATGATCTTCACGCCTGCGGGCACCGTGTTCGCCTCCATCCATTTGCGGCTCTCGCCGTGTGCCGAACAGAGGAACAGCACGTCGATGGCTCCCAGGTCGTAAGCGTCGCTGAAACGCATTTCGGTGTCGCCCTCCAGTCCCCCGTGTACGTCGGCGAGGCGGTTGCCCGCGTTGCTCGTGCTGTGGACGAAGACGATTCGGGCCTGCGGGTGGGCGAGCAGCAGGCGGATCAGTTCGCCGGCGGTGTACCCGGCGCCTCCGATGATGCCGGCCCGGATCATTTCTTGTTGCGTTTCTGGACGTTGTGGTAAATCTTGATCTGGTTGCCGAGGATCTTCGTGAAGCCCTTCACGTCGTCGGCCGTCCAGGCCTTGTTGACCTCGCCGTATTCGCCGAAGTCGGTCTTCATCAGGTCGAAGGTCGAATCGACGCCCACGAGCGTGTAGCTGTACGGACGCAGGATCAGCTCGACCGTACCCGTGACGTTGCGCTGCGAGGAGGCGAGCATCGCTTCGATGTCGCGCATCACCGGTTCGAGGTATTGCGCCTCGTGCAGGAACATGCCGTACCAGTTGGCGACCTGCTCTTTCCAGTAGATCTGCCATTTGGTCTGGGTGTGTTTCTCAAGCATCCTGTGTGCGGCGATGATGAGCATCGGGGCGGCGGCCTCGAAGCCTACGCGGCCCTTGATGCCGATGATCGTGTCGCCGATGTGCATGTCGCGGCCGATGCCGAATTTCGAACCGATGGCCTCGACGGCGCGGATGGCCTCGACCTTGTCGGCGTAGGGCTTGCCGTTCACGGCGGCGATCTCACCCTCGTGGAAGGTGATCTTCAGACGCTCCTCGGCGTGGGCCGTAACCTGGCTCGGGTAGGCCTGCTCGGGCAGCGTCTGCTCCGAGCGGAGCGTCTCCTTGCCGCCGATCGACGTGCCCCAGAGCCCCTTGTTGATCGAGTATTCCATCTTCTTGAAGTCGGCCTCGAAGCCGTGCTCGCGGAGGTAGTTGATCTCGTATTCGCGCGTCAGGGTCATGTCGCGCGTCGGGGTGATGATCTCGATTTCGGGAGCAAGCACCTGGAACGTCAGGTCGAAGCGCACCTGGTCGTTGCCGGCGCCCGTCGAGCCGTGGGCCACGCAGTCGGCGCCGACCGACTTGGCGTATTCGATGATGGCGATGGCCTGGAAAATACGCTCCGAGCTGACCGAAATGGGGTAGGTGCCGTTGCGCAGGATGTCGCCGTAGATCATGTATTTGATGCTCTTTTCGTAGTATTCCTGCTCGATGTCGAGCGTGGCGTGCTTCACGGCGCCCAGCGCCAGGGCGCGTTTTTCGATGTTCGCAAGCTCCTCCTTCGAGAAGCCGCCCGTGTTGGCGATGGCGGTATAGACATCGTACCCTTTATCCTCGGAGAGGTATTTCACGCAGAACGAGGTGTCGAGACCTCCGCTGAATGCCAGAACTACTTTTTGCTTTCCCATTTTCTTATATCGTTTTGTTTATTTCAGGTGGAACAATTTTTTGAACTTGTTTTTGAAGAACATGATGTAGGGCGCCATGCGCGACTGTACCTGCGGGGGTTCCTTGGCAGGGTCGTAGAGCATACCCGTGCAGAGGCACATGCGCCGGTTGTTGCGTTGCAGGATGTCGTAGTTGCAACACCCCTGGCAACCCCGCCAGAACTCCTCGTCCTCGGTGAGCTCGGAAAAGGTCACCGGCGTGTAGCCCATGCGCGAATTGAGTTTCATCACGGGCAGCGACGTCGTAATACTGAATAACTTGGCGTACGGGAATCGTCGTCGGGCCAGCTCGAATGTTCGTCGCTTGATCTGCTCCGCGAGTCCCATATGGCGGTACTCCGGGTCGACGATAAGCCCCGAGGTCGCGACGAAATCGCCGTGTCCCCAACACTCGATGTAGCTGAAACCGATAAGTTTCTCACCGTCCAGCGCCACGACGGCCTTGCCTCCGGTCATTTTTGCGGCGATGTATTCGGGCGAACGCTTGGCGATGCCCGTGCCACGCTGCAACGCCGACTCGTAGATCAGATCGCAGATACGCTGGGCGTAATGCGCGTGTGACGGGTCGGCAAATACGACGCTGATAGAGTTGTTATTCATTTACTTTTATGTGGGTAAAATTGTGGTGTGAATCAGTTGTTGATACGGAAGGCACGCTGCACGCCCTTGATCCGCATGATAGAGTGAATGAGCGTGTCCACGACGCCCGCGCCGGGCACCTCGACGCTCACCGTGCCCCCGATGCACCCGTTGGCGAGCGATGAGAAGTTGATCGAGCGGATGTTGAGTTTCAGGTCGCGGCTGATGACCTCGGTGATGTGGTTGGCCATGCCCGTCGTGTCGGCCGCCACGATGCGGATCGAGACGCGGAAGGCGCCCTCGGCCGTCGAACGCCAGCGCGCTTCGATAACCCGGTAGGGGTAGTTCTCGCGCATGCGCTTGGCATTGGGGCAGTCGTTGCGGTGGATCGTGATGCCCGAGTTGATCGTCACGAACCCGAATACGTCGTCACCCTTGATCGGGTTACAGCATTTGGCCAGTTTGTACTGGATCTTCGAGATGTCGTCGTCGATCACCAGCGCGTCCTGCGGCGCGGTGCTCTCCCTGACGTTGTGCACCTTGTTGCGCTCGGCTTCGGCCGCGGCGGCACGGCGCTGTTCGTCGGCTTCGCCCGAGATATGGCGGGCGAGGATCTCCTTGATCGTGCCCAGGTCGACTTTCTGCGTGGCGATCAGTGCGTAGACTTCCGTGCCGGTGCGGACTTTGAAGTATTTGACCAGGTAGGCCACCGCCTCGTCGATGGTCAGCGTGAATTTCCAGTTCTTGAGCTTGCGTTCGAGCTCTTCGCGCCCCATGCGCGTATGTTTGGCCTGTTCTTCGCGCAGGTAGGACTTGATCTTGTTGCGGGCCTTCGACGTGACCACGAAGTTGAGCCAGTCGGATTTGGGCGTCTGGTTCTTCTGGGTCAGGATTTCGACGATGTCGCCGTTGTGGAGCTGTTCGCGGATCGAGACCGCCCGGTTGTTGACCTTGCCCCCCACGCACGTGGAACCCAGCGAGGTGTGGATGTCGAACGCGAAGTCCAGGAGCGAAGCCCCTTCGGGCAGTTTCCGCAGGTCGCCGTTGGGCGTGAAGACGAAGATCTCGCCCGAGGCCGGCTTGGCGTCGAAGCGCTGCGCCAGCGAATGCGTGGTGTCCTCTAACAGTTCGCGCAGGCGTCCCAGCCACATTTCGCTGGTCTGGGCTCCCTGGTTGACCCCCTTGTAGCGCCAGTGCGCCGCGATGCCGCGTTCGGCTACGGCGTCCATGCGTTCGGTGCGGATCTGCACCTCGACCCACCGGCCGCCGGCCGACACGGTGGTGTGCAGCGATTCGTACCCGTTGGATTTCGGGATCGAGATCCAGTCGCGCATGCGGTTGGGGTTGGGCGTGTAGAAATCCGTGACGATGGAATAGGCCGTCCAGCACTGCTGTTTCTCCTGCTCCTTGTCGCAGTCGATGATGATGCGGATGGCGAAGATGTCGTAGACCCCTTCGAACGGGACGTTCTGCTTGTGCATCTTCGTCCAGATCGAGAAAATCGACTTGGTGCGGCTCTTGATGTGGTATTTGATGCCCAGCTTGCCGAGCCTCTCCTCGATGGGCACCAGGAACCGCGCGATGAAGGCCCTGCGCTCCTCGGCGCTCTCTTCGAGCTTGGTGACGATATGTTCGTAGTCCTTGGGTTCGAGGTATTTCAGTGCGATGTCCTCCAGTTCGCTCTTGAGGCTGTAAAGGCCCAGTTTATGAGCGATCTGGGCGTAGAGGTTCATCGACTCCCAGCTCTTCTTGCGCCATTTTTCACGCGGGAACATTTCGAGCGAGCGCATCACTTCGAGCCGGTCGGCCAGCTTGATGAGAATCACGCGCGGGTCTTCCGAATAGGAAACCAGCAGGTCGCGGAAATTGTCGGCCTGTTCCTTGGCGACCTTGAGCCGCAGTTCCGAGATGTTCGCGAGCCCCATCGTGATGCCCACGACCTGTTCGCCGAAGCGGTCGCGGATGTCGGCGGTCGGGGCGAGGAACTCTTCGGCGGGGAGCCGCTTGTGGGCCAGGCGCACCACGTCGTGCAGGATGGCCGAGACCGTGGAGTTGCGGCCGAGGCCCACTTCCGAGATCACGACCATAGCCACGGCTACGGCATGGTCGAGCAGCGGCGTGCCGTCATAGCGGCACAGGCCCGTGAGCTTCCCGTCGGCGTAGACGAGCGCCTCGTCGACGAGGGCCCGGGTCTGCTCCGAGAAGTTCGCGCGCACGAGCGTGCGGAGATTTTCATACCGTGAAAAGTCCATTTTTGCCTAACCGCTTAACCTTGCTCGCAAAGATATGAAAAAATTTCATAAATTTGGCACGTCAGACCAATACACGGCGTTATGGCAAATAAAAAGGATGTTTATGTTCCGACCGTGGGCGAGGAGATCGCCAATACGGTTACGCACGGGGTGATGTCGCTCGTGGCCCTCGTGGCGCTCCCGTTTGCCGCCGTGTGGGCCTACGTGCATGACCCCAACCCGGTTACGGCATCGGTTTCGGTGAGCATTTTCGTGATCTCGATCTTCCTGATGTTCCTTGCCTCGACGCTCTACCATTCGATGAACCCGGCCTCGAAGCACAAGGCCGTTTTCCATATCCTCGACCATATCTTCATCTATGTGGCGATCGCCGGCAGTTACACCCCGATCGCCTTATCGGTCATCGGCGGCTGGCAGGGGATATTCATCACCATCCTGCAGTGGGCGATGGTGCTGTTCGGCATCTTTTACAAGTCGCTGTCGCGCAACTCGATCCCGGCCATCAGCCTGACGATTTACCTGGTGATGGGATGGACGATCGTCTTCTTCCTGCCGCTTTTCGTGCGGCAGGCCTCAACGGCGTTGCTGGTGCTGATCGCCGCGGGCGGTGTACTCTACACGCTCGGCGCCTGGTTCTATGCCCGGCAGGGGTTTCGCTACCACCACATGGTATGGCATCTGCTGATCAACCTTGCGGTCGTGGCGCATTTCATCGGGATCGTGTTTTTCCTCTACTGACGGGATCCGCATTGCCGTGCGTTTCGGCCTAAGCAGGGAACCCCGGAAAATATTCCGGACATCTCGTACACCCCAGGCTGCCGGGCGAGGCTGCGGGCACCGTGTCCGGTTGCCGGGTCAGTGCTTATAGACGGCGTAGATGTGATCCGCGGGCAGGGCGTACAGTTTCCGCTCTGCGTCGGTGAAGCTCGCGGCGTAGTCGATATCCGCGGCCTCGAAGCCCGCGGCGCGCAGCCGGTCTGTGTAGTCCGCGCCGTAGATGCGGCGGTGGTCGTATTGCCCGAAGATGCGCGTGCGCTCATCGGGGTCGGTGATCGTGTCATCCTCGAAGGTCTGTTCGTAATCCGCCTCCACGGGCGAGAGCAGGATGCCCCAGCCGCCGGGTTTGAGGATGCGGTAGAGTTCGCACAGCGCCTTGCGGTCGTCGGCGACGTGTTCGAGCAGGTGGTTGCAGAGGATGACGTCGACCGAATCATCGGCCAGCGGGATTTGCTGTACGTCGAAATGCAGGTCGGCCAGCGGGCTTTCGAGGTCGGCCGTGACATATTGCCCCGGATGTCCCGCAAAATGGGGTTTCAGGTGGCGCATGATGCAGACTTCGGGCGCGATGTGGAGCGTGCGGGGATAGCATTTGAGCAGGTCGGTCTCGCGCGTGAGATAGAGCCACAGCAGCCGGTGGCGTTCCAGTGACAGGCATTTGGGACAGAGCGCATTGGCGCGTGCATGCACGTAGCCGTAGGGCAGGAATTTCCGGTATTTGGCTCCGCATACGGGGCACTCGGCGCCGCGTCCCCTGTAAAACAGGCCCGCCATCGGCACGGCCCAGCCCGCGATGCGTTGCAGGAGCGGCCGCGGCACGTGGTTAAGCGTCCATTTGATCAGTTTCTTCATCGTCATTCCAGAATCTTCGATACCTCCTCTTCGGCCTTGTGCAGGCGCGCCTTGCAGCTTGCGATCAGCTCCGTGGCGCGTTTCACCTCGGCGGCGAGGCTGTCCACATCCATCTCTTCGCTGCGGAAGCGGGCGAGGATTTTCTCGATCTCGGCGATCGCCTCGGCGTAGGCCGGTTCTTTTTTCTTTGCCATATCTCTCGTGGTTTAACAACTGTTTCTCATCGTGCCCTTACCGTGCAGCCTTAGTTCCCTGCCCGAACAGGATTTCGCGGTAGCGGGCGATGTCCAGCCCGTCGTCGAACTTGCGGGCGAAAAGCGGGGAATTTCCCCCCCCCTCGACTTGAGCACGGACAGTTGGGACAAGTCGCTTGTGGACAATGTTTTCGGGTGTGCCCCGGGGTGCGACCAGTCGGCATGGACAAGCGAATAATTCGCGTTGTGCCCGGCAAACGGGGAGTCGCCGAGCAGCGTATGGAAAAATAGTTCATCGGCTGCATGGCTGTACCGAAATGCAGGGATAAAGTCCGGGTGTGCAGCGAGGTAATCGAAGATGAAATCGCGCATACGATCCGTAATCGCAATCCACTGGCTGCCTTTCTCCAGCGGCGGGGGGGGGGCCGCCATTTCCGTTTCTCCAGCGGCGGGAGCCGGTCGAAAAAAGGGTTGTCCGCACGCATGGTGCATTTCATGGCGATCCGCAGCAAGCGGCGGGCGAAGGTCGATTTGTCGGGGCAGAACCTCCTCCGGCGTATCCGGTCGGCCTCTTCGGGGGTGATGGACGGATTGGCCGAAATGAACTGCCGTCCCCGGGCATAGGCTTCCCGGAGTACCGTACGTATCGTTTCGGCAGGGTATAACGGCAGGGTGTCGCCCCCCAAACCAAGTACACGCCCGAAATCAGGACGACGTAACGGAAACCCCCGTCGCGTGTCGCCGAGAAAAGCCGGAGCGTACTTTCTACCATGCCGAATCCGCCCCAGTAGACTTTCGTACGCGGTTCGACGAAACAAACGCGCCCGGTCTTGCCAAGTGCGGCGAAGGCCCCGATGTCCGCCTTGCCGTCCACATGGATGAACAGCCCGTTGCCGGGTGCATCGAGCTGGTGCACGAGTTCCGCCAGCACGGGCGTGTACTTGTGGCACAGCACGCAGAACGCGATCCGGAAAGGGGTGTCCTCTTTCATGGCGGGGTCATTTCGTTTCGGTGTATTGAACGGTGCCCTCGATGCGGCCGTCGGCGACCTCGATGTCGAGTGTGTCGCCTTTTCCGACTTGTGCGGCGGAGAAAACGGCTTTGCCGTCCGTGCGGACGATGGC
>OBAA01001202.1_pt1 | contig 15219 bp, 12 predicted proteins | sample 1475961 | NCBI WGS metagenome assembly OBAA01 (sample SAMEA2579960, study PRJEB22360) | human gut metagenome | biome: human gut; feature: human-associated habitat; material: faeces | place: Denmark | collected 2008/2010 | reverse complement strand
GGCGTTGCAGGGGTGTTTGGGCGGGCGCCGGCCGAGCCACAGCCATCCGTTGAGCGTGATCAGGTTGAGCGTGTCGGGCTGGTAGCTCATGTCCAGTCCGACGTTGCCGTAACGCGAACTGCCCTTGTTTTCGGAGTAAGTGCGGTTGTAGCGGTTCTCCGAGTCGTAATTTTCCTGCCACGACTCCGATTCCGAGGGGGTACGGCCCCCGTCGTAGTAGCCTGCATAGCCCATGATGCTTGCCGCGAACTTCCCGGCCTGGATCGAGAGGCTGGCGTTGCCGTTGTAGGCCGGGTTCTCCAACACCGTGACGCTCGCGCCGACGCTGCCGTTGTATCCGTGGAACTGCTTCTTGCGTTGGGTGATGAGGTTGATGATGCCGCCCACGCCTTCGGCTTCGTATTTGGTCGAGGGGTTGGTGATGACCTCTATGCGGCTGATCTGCGAGGCGGGCATGCTCTGGATCACATCCTTGAAATTGTTGCTCATCGTTGCCGAATTGCGCCCGTTGAGCAATATCTTGTAATTGCTCTGTCCGTTGAGCAGGACGTTGCCGTCGCCGTCGAGCGAGAGCTGCGGAACCTTGCGGATGATTTCGTCGAGTGTGCTCGTCGAAGCCTGCGGGTCGTCCTCGACCGAGTAGGTGGTCTTCTCGGCGTCGGCCATTACGAGCGGTTTCTGGACTTCGATCACCACGTCGCCGACCTCGACGCCCTGCGTGATGGCGATCTTGCCGAGCGCCTTGCTCGATGCGGGCACTTCCACGGCCTGTTTGTAGGGCGTGTAGCCTACCATCGTGATGCAGAGCTGGTAGTCGCCCGTTTCGGGGGCTTTGAGCGAGAAGCGGCCGTCCGAATCGGCGGCTACGGCGTTCACGACCGTGACCGAGTCGCGCTGGAGCGAGACGGTGGCATAGCCGACGGCTTTGCCGGAAGCCGAATCGGTGACCGTCCCGGTCAGGGTGTTGGGTTGTTGCGCGGCAGCCGGATGCAGACACAGCAGCATGGCTGCCGACAGCAGGAGAGCGAGGGCTTTTTGCATGTCAGGACGCTTTGAGATTGTTGAGAGTTCACAAATATGAGGTTTGTTTTCCGATTTTCCAAATTTGCGGACGGTGTTAGCCCCCCCCCGTGCTTATGTGCGCGTAATAGTTTGTATATCATATTATTATTTGATTCTGAAAAATCAAAAAATATTTTCTGCCGGCACAACTGCCATAAAGGACGATATTCAGCGGTTTTTATTGTTGCTATTTAAAACATGTTTAAAATAGTTATATTTGTATTCTGAAAAGTCCCTGTGCATGCTCCGCAAATACGCTCTTACCGTGGTTTTCCTGTTCGTCGTGTGCGGAGCTGCGGCCCAGCTCCCCGACGACGAATACTATCCCTATGGCACGGGTTATGAGCAGCGTACGCCCATCGTGCTTACCGACTCCTCGCTTTTCTACCGGGCAATCCAGACCATGCCCGACCTCTACGGCAGCATTTCGGCCTTCAATCTGCCCTACATCGCGCTCGGCCGCCGCGGGCAGCATTACTCCTCGGAGGCGGCCTCCTTTTCCGGGTTGGGGATTTCGTCCCGCTATTTCGGTTCGCTGCGGCTGCTCGGGGCTCGGGAAGAGCGCCGTGCCGGGATCGCGGCATTGCCCGAGGCCATCGGCGGTGCCGGCGGCGTGCGTACCTTCCGGTTCCCCGGGGCGCTGGCCGAACCCTCCTGCCATGCCTCCGTCAGTTTCACCGACCGCAACTACCTGGCCGGGGCGAAACTCGCCTATGCGCGGCCTGCGGGACGGGGCTGGGATGTCGCTGCCGCCGTCGAGGCCCGCACGGGGCGCGACATGCACGTCGAAGGCGTCTTCACGAATGCCCTGACGGCGGGATTCCGTGCCTCCAGGCATTTGGGCGAGGGCCATACGCTGGGATTCCTCCTCATTGTCCCGCCGTCGGTACGGGGCACACGCCTTTCTTCGGTCGAAGAGGCTTTCCGCCTTACGGGCGACAACCTCTACAATCCGGCCTGGGGTTTCCAGGACGGCAAAGTCCGCAATTCGCGCGTGCGGCGCGAGCTCGTGCCGCTGGCCGCCGCTACGTACTGCGTGCGGCTGTCGCCCGCGACCTGGCTCGACATGGCTGCCGGGGCCGAATACGGGGTGCGGAAATACAGCGCCCTGGGGTGGTACGACGCCCGTACGCCCATGCCCGACAATTACCGTTACCTGCCCGGCTATACGGGCGACCGGGAAACCGAACTGGCATGGCGGTCGAACGACGCGCGCTATACGCAGGTTTGCTGGGACGAGTTGATCGCCCGCAACCGCATGGCGGGCGGACATGCCGTCTGTTAGCTCGGGATGGCGCTGTATTCCTTTTTCCGCCCGCGCGGGGGGAGCGCCTGACACTCCGCTACGGCTTTTCCTACCGCCATGCCCGCACGCGCAGCTACAAACAGATGCGCGACCTGCTGGGGGCGGATCATATCACCGACATCGACCAGTACCTCGTGGACGACGACACCTACGGCAACCTCCTGCAAAACGACCTGCGCCATCCCGGCCGCACCGTCCGCGAGGGCGACCGTTTCGGCTACGACTATGCGCTCTCCACCGTCCGCCTGTCGGCCGAGTACCGTTCCGACCGCCTTCGTGCCGACGTCGCCCTCGCGCTGGGCGATGCCGTCGTGCTGCGCCGCGGGTATTACGAGAAAGAGCTCTTCCCCGGGACGCAGTCCCTCGGGCGCTCGCGGCGGATGGGGTTCACGCCCTATACGGTCAAGGCACTGGTGGGGTGGGCTTTCTCGCCCCGCAGCTACCTCGAAGCATCGGCCGCAGCCGGGGCTGCGGGGGCCGATGGCGCCCACCCGTTCTACCATCCACGCCGCCAGCCGTTGTATAACAACCGTACGGTCGACGACCCCGCTGCCGGGCGTTTCTACGCCGCCGAGCTCAATTTCACCCGTACCGGCGAACGGCTTTCGCTCCGCATTACGGCCTTCGCCGTCGCCACGCTCGACGGCATCCAGTCCCGCCGTTATTACGACGACATGGCGGGGGGTTTCAGCGACATGGCCGGTACGGGCGCGGCGGACGCATGGCCTGCGGCGTGGAGGCCGCTGCCGACCTCCGCCTGGCATACCGCTGGAGCCTTTCGCTCGCCGCTTCGGGCGGGCGGTACAAATATATCCGCAACCCGCGCGTCACGGTCATCTCCGACGTCGACAATTCGGCCGTCGACACCCGTGCCGAAAGCCACATGGGCGGTTGTACGCTCGGTGCCGCACCCCAGCTTACGGCTTGCGCCGAACTCTCATATTTCGGCCCCCGGGGATGGGGTTTCCGCGCCTCGGCGGGATATGCGGGGCTGCGTTACGTCGAGCCTGTGCCCCTGCGCCGTACGGCACGCATCGCGCGGCAGGGCGGCATCACGCGGGAGATGTTCGATGCCTTCACGCACCAGGAGCGCCTCGGCGACGCCTTCACGTTCGACGCCTCGCTTTTCAAATCCTTCTATTTCGGCCGTTCGCGGCTGACTGCTTCGCTCATGCTGCGCAACCTGCTGGGCGATGCCGATACGGTTTACAGCGGTTACGAGTCGCTGCGCGTCCGGCGTATCCGTTCGGGCGACGCCCTCTATTTCGCACCCCACGCCACGCGCTATACCTATGCCTATCCGCGTTCGTTCTATCTTACGATCTCTTATAAATTTTGACCCGGAAGTGAAAAATAGCCGGAATATTTTGCTGTTCCGGATAAAATCCGTAAATTAAAAGGCAAAAAACCTAAAAAACTTCAAGCCTTATGATTATCGGTATTCCCAAAGAGATCAAGAACAACGAGAATCGCGTTGCCCTTACCCCCGCAGGCGCCCAGGAGCTCGTCAAACGGGGCCACACGGTTTATGTGCAGGCTACGGCCGGTGTGAACAGCGGTTTTGCCGACGAGGCCTATACGGCGGTAGGGGCGGAGATCCTTCCCACGATCGGGGATGTCTATGCCCGTGCCGAAATGATCGTCAAGGTCAAGGAGCCCATCGCCCCCGAGTACAAGCTGATCCGCAAAGACCAGCTGGTCTTCACGTTTTTCCATTTCGCCAGCAGCGAACCCCTTACCCGCGCCATGATCGACAGCGGGGCGGTATGCTGCGCCTACGAGACCGTCGAACGTGCCGACCGCTCGCTGCCGCTGCTGATCCCGATGTCCGAGGTCGCAGGCCGTATGTCCACGCAGGAAGGGCGTTATTTCCTCGAAAAACCCCGCGGCGGCAAAGGCAAGCTGCTGGGCGGCGTACCGGGGGTGAAACCCGCCAAGGTCTTCGTCATCGGTGCCGGCGTGGTCGGCACGGCCGCGGCGCGTACGGCTGCCGGGACGGGGGCCGACGTGACGATCTGCGACATTTCGCTGCAACGCCTCACCTACCTGGCCGACGTGATGCCCAAGAACGTCAAGACCCTGATGTCTTCGGAATACAATATCCGCGAAGAGCTCAAACATGCCGACCTGGTGATCGGCTCGGTGCTGATCCCCGGCGCCAAGGCCCCGAAGCTCGTTACGCGCGACATGCTCCGGGAGATGGAGCCCGGCTCGGTGATGGTCGACGTGGCCATCGACCAGGGCGGCTGCTTCGAGACCTCCGGTCCCACGACGCACGAAGACCCCGTTTACTATGTCGACGGTATCCTCCATTATTGCGTGGCCAACATTCCCGGCGCCGTGCCCTATTCCTCGACGCTTGCGCTCACCAACGCCACGCTTCCCTACGTCGTCCAGCTCGCCGACAAGGGCTGGCGCCGTGCCTGCAAGGAAAACCGCGAACTGGAACTGGGGCTCAACATCGTGCAGGGCAAAGTGGTCTACCGGCCCGTCGCCGAGGCCTGGGGGCTTCCCTGCGAGCCGCTGGCGCTGTAACGCCGTCGCCGGCTTTCCTGCCCGCAGCGGGTTCTCTTGCGGAGATGCCGACTTGGCGTTTACGCCGAATAAAAAGCGGGTGGTCTGTATTCCACCCGCTTTTTTCGTATATTTGGACGATGATCCGGAAATTGCTGCTCATACTCCGCTTTTATTATTCGGCCATGTTCTTTTTTTGCATGGCCGTGAGCATCGGGTTGGCATGGGTGGTCTCGCGCCACGGCCCGACAATCGTCCCGTGGTGCCTGTTGGGCAAGGCGGCGGTCTATCCGCTTTATCTCTATGTCTGGATCGTCCAGCGTTACGGTGACGAGTTTTTCTACTACCGCAACCTCGGCGTGCGGCGCCGCGAACTGCTGGGCGTGAGTTGCGGCGTGGACTTTATCCTGTGTTATGTGTTATTGAAACTGACGGCCGCCTTCCTTTATGAACCCCTCTGAGAAACATATCCTCGAGATCGACTCCGTGGAGTTGTCGTTCGGCGACCGGCGCATCCTTTCGGGAGTGTACCTCGCCGTTGAAACGGGCGGCGTTACGGCGGTGCTCGGCCGCAACGGGTGCGGCAAGAGCTGCCTGATGAAGATACTGTGCGGTTCGCTGCGGGCGGATTTCCGGTCGATGCGCATCGACGGGGTGTGGCATGACCGTTTTCGGGCCGACGAGGTGCGCTACCTCGCGCAGCAGGGATTTATCCCGGGCTGGCTGACCGTCGACCGGGCACTGCGCGACTTCGGGTTGCCGTGGGATGACCTGCTGGCATGGTTCCCGTTGTTCGGCAAACTGCGCGGTACGAAGATCCGCGCCCTGTCGGGCGGCGAGCGGCGTATTCTGGAATCCTACCTGATCCTGCGCAGTCCGACGCAATTCGTCATGCTCGACGAACCTTTTTCGCAGGTCGCCCCGCTGCACGTGTCGACGCTCAAGGCGCTGATCCGGCAGGAAAAATCCTCGAAAGGCATTCTCGTGACCGACCATATGCACCGCCATGTGACGGATATCACCGACCGCCTCTACGTGCTGGCCGACGGCCAGACCCACCTCACCCGCGGCGAAGAGGATTTGGTGCGCTGCGGATACCTCGCACGCCTGTAAATGTTTTTTCCGGGACGGGACTTATCCCGTGATCCATTTTTTGAACTCCGCAGCCCGGTTTTTGCTCAGGAATACGGGCTCGGGCGTCTCGGTATCCATCGAAACCAGCAGGCGGCTGTTCGACCATACGACGATGCTCGTGATGTGCTCCCTGGCGACGACGTATTGTTTGTTGACCCGGCAGAATGCCCGGGGATCCATGTCGTCGCAGATGCTCTCCAGCGTCCTGTTGTAGGCATAGTTGCTGCCATCGGCGAGGTATACCCTCGACGTCTCCTTGGTCGAATAGAAAAAGGCGATTTTCTCCGTCGGGATCGGCAGCAGTTTGTCCTTGTAGGCCACCAGAATGTTCCTGCGGGAATTCGTCCGCTGGCAGGAAATCATTTCATACAATTTCTCGATATCCGGGAGTACCTGCGGCCGGTTGAGCCGCCGGTATTTTTCCAGTGCGCGTTTCACCTCGTCGATGGCGAGCGGTTTGAGCAGATAGTCCACGGCGTTGACCCTGAAGGCATGGATGGCGTACTCGTCGTAGGCGGTCGTGAAGATCACGGGCGCCTCGACGGCCGTCCGCCTGAATATCTCGAAAGCCGAACCGTCGGACAGATGGATGTCCATGAAAATCAGATCCGGGACGGGGTTCTTTTCCAGCCATGCGACGCTTTGCATGACACTCTCCGTCGTACCCGCTATCCGGATGTCCGGGGCCGATTCCGCGAGGATGCTTCTCAGGTCGTCGAGGGCCCCCATTTCGTCTTCTATGATCAGTACCCTCATCGCGTATGCTTTATGTTCATCTTGACCATCGGCAGGAACACCCGGAACATCCCGTCACCCCCCCCCCTCGGTTTTCTCGATGCGTATTTCCTTACCCAGCAGCAGCCTGTACCTGTTGCTCAGGTTGGTCAACCCGATGCCGTTCGATTCGGGCGGCGTGAGCTTCGGATAGACCGGGTTGGCGATCACCAGTTCGTTGTTGTCGTTGAACGAGATCGTGATCCGCATGTGGTGCTCGCTGTCGATGACGTTGTGTTTGACGATATTTTCGAACAGCGGCAGCAGCGAAAGGCTGGGCATGCGCATGTTCAGCGCCTGCTGCGGGATGTCGACCTCGCAGGTGTAGCTTTCGGCGAAGCGTACGTCCATCAGTTGCTTGTACGAATTTATGAAATTCAGCTCCTCGCCCAGGGTCGTCAGCGACGACTCCTTGAAGCGGATGATGTACCGGAATATGCCCGACAGGTTGCCGATGTATTCGAGGCTTTCCTGTTTCTTGTCGCCGCGTACGAGCGACGAGAGGTTGCTCAGTGCGTTGAAAAAGAAGTGGGGGCTTATCTGGTTGGCAATGGCGTTGTACTGGCTGCTGAGGTTCTCTATCCGGAGCATCTCGATCTCTTTTTCATGCCGGCGTTCCTTGTTGATCATCAGTACGATGCTGCCGATCAGTAGGCATATCGTATACGTGATGATCAGATACCCGACTTCGTCGTATCCCAGTGTGAGCCACGGTTTTTCGGACTGCAGCGATATGACCAGCATGGCCGTGAGGATAACTCCCGCGATGACGAGCGTGCCCAGCAGGCAACGTACCGGGAATGGGAACCGCCTGTTCAGGAATATTTCCAGCAGCAGGATGGTCGCCAGCCACAGGACGCAGAACCAGACGACCGATACGGTCGCCCGTTTCGACCACCAGGTGACCGTTACCAGCGTATTCCAGTATTGGCTCAGTTGGATCAGGAAAGCCGTCATCGGGACGGCCCACCGTGAACGCACAGCCTGTTCGAGATAGCCCATGTGTTTTCGTATGTATGAAGAAGGGGTGACGTTGCAGGCAAAAATAGTAAAAAAATGTCACATTCTGTCATTCCCTTTTATCGCCTTGTTTTTCCCGATTATCGGCCTTGTTCGCCTTTTTGGCGTGGTATGAGAACTTTATGGACGATTCGTAGCGATATTTACAAAAACCGATTCGTTCGTTCATACAGCCTTTTCTGGCAATCTTTTTCGGGCTGTATGGACTTTGAATCAGTAGGTTAATGAACTTTTGCAGCAAATATTTTTAAACTTTTTCAGCTATGAAGAAAAAACTACTTTTCTCAGTTTTTTTTGTCCTCGGGGCCGCTTTTGCAGGTTGCTCGGATGACGAAAAACCCGTGGATCCCGTTGCTTTGGCCGCACCCGTCCTGGCGGAAGACGCCGTAACGCAGGTATCGGTCGCCGTGACCTGGGATGCCGTGGAGAACGCCGCGTCCTACGCCTGTACGCTCGACGGTGGCGCCGAGACGACCGTAACACAGCCTTCGGTGCGCTTCGACGGACTGGAGCCCGGTCGCAGCTATACTGTCAAGGTAAAGGCTGTCGCGGGGCAGGAGCAGTACCTGGATTCGGAATTCGCCCAAATCACCCTGACAACCCTGCCGGCCACGCAACTGGCGGCTCCTGTCCTCTCGGCGGGCGACGCCACGGAGAATTCCGCGACGGTCGTGTGGAAAGCCGTTCCCGATGCGGCATCCTATGTATATACGGTCGATGGCGGCGAGGAGCTGACCGTTACGGGGCTGTCGGCAGTCGTGACCGGGCTGGAATCCGGTATGCCGGCTACCGTGCGTGTGAAAGCCGTTTCCGGGCAGGTGCAGTTCCTCGATTCCGAATTCGCCGAGCTGACGGTCGCCGCCGCCATGGAACAGAATCCCTTTACGCTTTCGGCTGCCGAGACCGGGATGAACAGCATTTCCGTATCCGTATCTCCCAAAAGCAAGACGCGAACCTACTACTGTGGTTATGCCCTGAAGTCCGACTTCGACAAATACGCTTCGACGGAGGAATTTATCGGGTCGGTGCGCCGCAAACTCAGCGCTTCGGCCCTGATTGCGGGCGTTAGTTTCGAGGAGTACCTGGCCACACAACTCGTACAGGGTGACCATCCCTTCGAGTTCACCGGGCTGAAACCCGAAACCGACTATGTCGTCTACGCAGTAGGGTGGTACGCCCCGGGCGACCTGCTCACGACCGTCCTCGTATCGGCTCCTGCCATAACCACAGCCCGCCCTCGTAGCGTCCCCTGCCACGACCCTTCCCGATGCGTCGGGCGAAGTGACGGTAACGTTCGAGAATGTCGCTTCCGACGGGTTCGATGTCGTCTGTACGCCCGATGCCGCCATCGAGAAATATTATGTCTATGTCCTGAAGACCTCTTCGTTGCCCATGCAAGTATTAATGGCCGGGGGACTGGAGGCGTTCAAGAAGGAGGTGATGCCCACCAAGGACGAGTATACCGGGCCGCAGACCATCCGTAAGACCGGGCTGGCAGCCGGAACCTCCTATTCGGTCTGTGTGTTGGGCATCAGTAAGAGCGGCTCCGATTTCTGGATCGAGGCGACACAGAAGACCGAAAAGGCTGAATAAAAGATCACGTAAGAATTTCATAACCGATAAATACGAACAACAATGAAAAAGATCAGCAGAATTTTAATGTGTGCTTCCCTGTTGCTGGGTTTTGCCGCTTGCAGCGATTCCGATTCCGGTGACGACGGGGATAACAACGGGACGCAGCTCGCCGCACCCCTCCTCGCCCAGAGTTCGGTCGAGGAGACCGCTTTCTCCGTGACCTGGCAGGCCGTCGAGCATGCAAATGTATATGCTTATTCGCTCAATGGCGGCACTGAAGCGACCACGTCCGAAACTTCCGCCCGTTTCAGCGGCCTGAATCCGGGTACGGAATATACGGTCACCGTCAAGGCGCTCTCCACCGACCCGAAGTACACCGCATCCGATGCAGCCCAGATCAAGGTGACCACGCTCGCAGAGGATACTTCCGGAATGATCCAGTCGGCCGAGTTCGACGCCCTCGTCGGTGAGTGGGGCGGCAAGCAGAGCGTCAAATACGCTACGGGATTTGATCCTGCTACGGGCGGGTTTTTCTTCACGACCGAGGAGTGGACGTTCGATGTCGAAATCATGGCACAGGTCGGCTCGCGGAAATACCGCAAGGAGAACTATCTCGTCTGCCTTGGCCTCGGGGACTTCGAGAAAGAGGGCAGTGCCCGAACCTACGAACAGCTGATCGAAGAGGGCTTTTCCGTAGCCCGTGCGCTCGAAGGCTTCGGCCCCAAGTGGTTCCTCAAACTCCTGGAGGACGGTTCGATCGTTGTCGAAGCTACAACCAAGTTCAATGTCCTGAGCTGGTTCACTACCGATGAACTCGGCCCGGTTTACCTGCTCGGCGGTGCCGATGACAAGAGCTTCTCCGATTGCGAATGCGAGCTTCCCGTCACGGTCGCCGGCGACGAACTGCGTGTGGGGTCGACCGTAATCTCCGGAAAAACCTGGACGCCGTCGCTGTTCCAGTGGCATCCCAAGCAGGGGGCCTATGCACGTTACTACCTCGGTGTGTCCGACATCGTGCTGACGCGTAAGAAATAAGCCTCCACCCAGCTACTTCAAGGCCCGTGTCCCCGACACGGGCTTTTTTGATGCCCGGGCATCTCCAAATAAATCCGGCATCGCCCCGGCTTGCACTATCTTTAACCTTGTTTTAGACAGGCGGCGCTTCGGCAAAATGCAAGTAAACTTGCTTTTGCTCTCGGCTTGCACTATCTTTGCAACCTAAATAATCAAGGTATGGCAGGTTCGAACTTTGTAGATTACGTGAAGATATTTGCCCGTTCGGGACACGGGAGGGGCCGGCTCGGCGCATTTCCGCCGTGAAAAATTCGTGGCTTTCGGCGGCCCCGACGGCGGCGACGGCGGCAAGGGCGGCAGCATCGTCCTGCAGGGCGACAGCCAGTACTGGACGCTTATCCACCTCAAATACCAGCGCCACCAGTTCGCCGAGGACGGGCAGTGCGGCTCGGGAGCCCGCTCGTCGGGCCGGGACGCCCGGGACATCGTCATCCCCGTGCCGCTGGGCACGGTCGCCCGGCGTGTGGTCGAACAGGAGGACGGCACCACGCTCACCGAAGATGTCGGCGAGGTGACGGCCGACGGCGAACAGCTCGTACTGCTCAAAGGCGGTCGGGGCGGCCTCGGAAACTGGCATTTCAAGAGCGCCACGAACCAGACGCCGCGCTATGCGCAGCCGGGCGAGGAGGGCGACGAAGGCACCTTCATCCTCGAACTGAAGGTCTTGGCCGACGTCGGGCTGGTCGGGTTCCCCAATGCGGGCAAGAGCACCTTGCTCTCGGTGGTCTCGGCTGCCAAACCCAAGATCGCCAACTATGCTTTCACCACGCTCGAACCCAACCTGGGCATCGTCGAGGTGCGTGACCACAAGTCGTTCGTCATGGCCGACATTCCGGGTATCATCGAGGGGGCGCACGAGGGCCGCGGCCTGGGCACACGCTTCCTGCGCCATATCGAGCGCAACTCGGTGCTGCTGTTCATGATCCCGGCCGACAGCGACGACCTCAAACGCGATTATGCGGTTCTGCTGGGCGAGCTTACGCAGTACAACCCCGAACTGCTCGACAAACAGCGGCTGCTGGCCATCACCAAATGCGACATGCTGGACGACGAACTGATCGAAGAGATGAAATCCCACCTGCCCGAAGGCGTCCCGTCGGTGTTTATCTCGTCGGTTTCGGGGCTGAATATCCCCCGCTTGAAAGATATGCTGTGGGAAGCGCTGCAACCGTAGCGAAATCCACCTCGCGGTTGGCGATGCGGAGCGTGTATTTTCCGTTGAAATAGTCGATTATCCCATATACGGAGCCTGTGCCCTGCGGTACGGGCTCCGTTGCATAGGTGCATGTGCCCGCCGTGCGGACGGTGAATTCCCGTCCCGAGGCATCCGCTATCTGCCGCTCCGTCGTCGCGGGGCGTCCGGTCTCGGGATCGGGGTCGCACCAGTTGCCCTGCTGCACGAACCGCACTCCTTCGAAATGCACGTAGGTGTCGGTATGCCGCATGTCTACCTCCCCGAACGTGAGCGTCCGAGGCCGTAGGGGCCTGGTTTCCGCCTGCTTCCGCCGCAGGTACAGCGCCGCCTCCGCCGGAGGTATCCTCCCCGGCCCGGCATATTCGCCCGTGGGGCGCGTGCCGAGCATTACCTTGCCGCCGTAGTCGCACAGGAACAGCCCGTTGCAATGGATCGTGACCGCCGTGCCGACCGGGTAGTCGACGTAGAGTTCCGTAGCGTCCACGGCTATCGAAATCCCGCCGCTCGTGTCTTCGACGACCAGTGTTTTGTAGAATTCTCCGTAGAGGTCGTTGCCCGTCACCACGCCTTCGATCGTGATGTCCTCCGTGACGGCGGCCTGTGCTCCCGTGCAACGCGATTTGAGCGCAGCGATCGTGACCGTCCCCTGCGGCGTGTTGTCGTCGAATTCCAGCCCCGACGCCTTGTCGCACCCGGCGAGGGCCGTCAGCGCCAGCACGACGCACACGGCCGTGCGGAGTGCCGTGCGGGATATCGCCGGGAGCCGGTTAACGGGTACAATCGTTTTCATCGCGCAGTTTGAGAATGTAACGCCCTTCCCCGGTGGCGTCGTATTGCAGGATTCCCGTGAGCGTACAGCGGCCGACGGGTACCTCGTCGTCCGCAAACCGGGCGTAGCTGCGTACATAGGTGTAGACCGCCGCGCCTGTGTCGTCCGTGAAACGCTTGTATCCGGCCCATGTCCCGGGCGTAAGGTCTTCCGGGGTGTAGCTTAGCGCCCCGATCCGCACCAGCGTGCCGCATCGCTCCGGCGTCAGTTCGCCGGACGACAGCAGGGTAGGGGCAATGGGTTCCAGCGCCTCCCCGTTGCGGGTCACCGCTGCGTCCAGCGCCGCTTTCGACCCTATGTAATCGGTCGCGAAACCGCTTCCTGCGGCGGGCATCCGCCCGGCCTGCAATACCCCGTGGCTTTCGCCCAGCGCCAGGCCCCTGAGCCTGAGCGTGACCTGGCAGCCCTCCGGGAAATCGTTGTGCAGGTGGTCTATGCCCGCCATGACCTCTATCCCCGCTCCGTCCTCTTCGATGCAGAACGTGCGGTAGAAATTCTCGTCGTAATCGCTGGTGGTTACGCGCCCCGACACCACGATGTCCCCCGTGACGGGGAAGGTCGTCCCGGCGAATTTCTCACGCAGCTGCCGGATGGTCGCCGTGACGGGCTCGGGCGTGGCGTCGTCGCCGCGTTCCCCGAACCGGGAGTCGTAACACCCCGCCGCGAGCAGGGCCACGCAGAGCAGCGGCAACAGTCGCATAGGGTTATTGTTCGATGCGTGAATCCTTCAGACCGAGGAAATAGAGGATGCCGTCCAAGCCGATGGTCGAGATGGACTGCCGTGCCGTGGCCTTCACCTTGGGTTTGGCATGGAATGCGATGCCCAGGCCCGCGAGGTTGAGCATCGGCAGGTCGTTGGCGCCGTCGCCGACTGCCACCGACTGGGCGATGTTGATCTCCTCGAACTGGCACAGCAGGCGCAGCAGTTCGGCCTTGCGGCGCCCGTCGACCACCTCGCCGACATAGCGCCCCGTGAGCTTGCCCTGTTCGATCTCCAGCTCGTTGGCATATACGTAGTCGAATCCGTATTTCTGGCGCAGGTAGTTGCCGAAATAGGTGAACCCGCCCGAGAGGATCGCCGTTTTATAGCCCACACGCTTGAGGATCGTCATCATGCGCTCCAGCCCTTCGGTGATGGGCAGGTTACGGGCTATTTCCTCCATGACCGAGACGTCGAGCCCCTTGAGCAGGGCCACGCGCTCGGTGAAGCTTTCGCGGAAGTCGATCTCGCCCCGCATGGCGCGTGCCGTGATCTCGCGCACCGCATCGCCCACGCCGGCGCGCTCGGCCAGTTCGTCGATCACCTCGGTCTCGATCAGCGTCGAATCCATGTCGAAGCAGATCAGGCGGCGGCTGCGGCGGTAGATGTCATCTTTCTGGAACGAGACGTCGAGGCCGATTTCCGACAGATTCATGAACCCCTCCTGCATCGTACTGCGCTCCTCGTCGGTGAGCGACCCGCGCACCGAAAGTTCGATGCACGATTTGGCCGCACGGTCGTCCTCGCTGAGCGGGATGCGGCCCGTCAGGCGCTTTATGGCGTCGATATTCAGCCCGTGCTGTGCCACCACGCGTGTCACTTCGGCGATATGGCGTGCCGTGACCGTACGTCCCAGGAGGGTGATGATGTAGCGGTTTTTGCCCTGCCGGCCGACCCAGTTGTCGTAGTTCTGTTCCGAAATGGGAGTGAAACGGATCATCACTCCCAGCTCCGATGCCTTGAACAACAGCTCCTTCATGATGTTGCCCGATTTGTCCGATGTAGTCCGGAACAGGATGCCCAGCGTCAGCGACTGGTGGATGTTGGCCTGGCCGATGTCGAGGATGAAGGCGTCGTAGCGCGCGAGTATTTCGGTGAGCGAAGAGGTCATGCCCGGCTTGTCTTCGCCGGATATATTTATCTGGATGATTTCGACGTTGTTTTGCATCTTGTAGCGTTTTTCCTGTTTTCTTTTCCGTAAATTCGTAGACAAAGTTAGTAAACTTCTCTTTTTTTTGGTTATTTTTGCAGACAAACTTTATTTCTGGTATATGTGGCCTCTTTTTTTAGGAACCGATACGCCCGCGCCGCTGATGCTGCCCGACAGTGTGCAGAAAGCCAATTTTGCGGAAACCGTCCATAAAATTGCGAACCTCGATTTCGAGACCGTATTGCAAAACCTCCTGTCCGAGTCGGTCTGGATACTGCTGAAAATAACCCTCGCGCTGGCGATCTATTTCATCGGCCGCTGGATATTGCGGCGCATCGTCAGGCTGCTCGACTTGGCGCTGGAACACCGCCGTGTCGATATTTCGCTGCGGTCGTTCATGCGCAACACCGTGCGCGTGATCTTCACGCTGCTGCTGGTGCTGATCGTCGTCTCGACGCTGGGCGTCAACGTCACATCGCTCATCGCCGTCTTCTCCGCCGCCACGCTGGCCATCGGTATGGCCCTGAGCGGTACGGCGCAGAACTTCGCGGGCGGCGTGATGATCCTGCTGATGAAGCCTTACCGTGTCGGCGACTACATCTCGGCACAGGGACAGTCGGGCACCGTGCGCGAGATCAAACTCTTCTCGACGGTCATCACTACGGTCGATAACCAGACAATTTACATTCCGAACAACTCGATCGCCACGGCCATCATCGACAATTATTCCACGTCCGATACCCGCCGCGTGGACTGGACGATCGGTATTTCCTATGGCGACGACGTGGATACGGCGCGGGGGGGGGGCCTCGCCCTTTAATTGTTT